>Ga0209816_1003608_pt1 | contig 10574 bp, 8 predicted proteins | sample CoawatmetaG01DNA_FD_187509 | JGI IMG/M metagenome (GOLD analysis project Ga0209816, IMG submission 187509) | Marine microbial communities from the West Antarctic Peninsula - Coastal water metaG017-DNA (SPAdes) (version 2) | ecosystem: Environmental > Aquatic > Marine > Coastal ... | reverse complement strand
TAGAATCTCTGGTTAATGAACTACCTGACACTACTTCTATCTTTTATGATATTGACGTTCGTGATGCAGAGTCTATGCAATCTGCTGCAAGTGATTTCATACAACGCTACGGATGCCCTGACATTGTAATCGCCAATGCTGGGATTAGTCAGGGTACTCTCACAGAGTATGCTGAAGACAGTAAAGTTTTTGAGTCTATCTTAGCAACTAATGTCACTGGTATAGTAAACACCTTTCAACCATTTATTACTATCATGCGAACGCAGGGTGAAGGTAACTTAGTTGGGATCTCAAGTGTGGCAAGCTATCGTGGGCTTCCAGGAGCGAGCGCTTACTCTTCATCTAAAGCTGCTGCAAATTCATACCTTGAAAGTCTACGCGTAGAAATGTATGGAAGTGGCGTTTCCGTAATAACAATTTGTCCCGGTTACATTGTTACGCCAATGACAGCCAATAATCCATTTCAGATGCCTTTTATTATGACAGCACAAACTGCTGCTAAAAAGATTGTGCATATTATCAATCACAAAAAGGCATTCTCTGTTATTCCCTGGCAAATGGGAATTGTTGCGCGCATTTTGAAGTTACTTCCTAATTTTGTTTACGATCGATTATTTAGTATTATGCCTCGCAAACCTAGAGGATAGATAAATTTTTTCCAACTAACCCTTTGAGATAAAAATGGCACTTAAAGAAAAAGGACTTTTTGGAGCGGGTTGTTTCTGGTCCGTAGAAGCTTCATTCCGTAAAATTTCGGGTGTCAGTGAAGCGATATGTGGTTATTCTGGCGGCCATACTAATGGCCCTACATATCATGATATATGCACAGGTAAGACCGGTCATGCTGAAGTTGTTCAGGTAGAGTATGATCCCTCGCAAGTCACTTATGATGAACTTCTGAATTCATTCTGGAGTTGTCATAACCCAACCACCCTCAATCAACAAGGCCTGGATATAGGATCACAATACCGTTCAGTAATATTTTATTTTACGGAGGAGCAGAAGATTATAGCGCGCTCTTCTAAGATAAAGTTACAGCCAGAAAGATACGAACCTATCGTAACGGAAATACTACCTGCTACGGAGTTTTATCGTGCGGAAGAATATCATCAGAAATACTTTGAGAAAAACAATCTCACAAATAATCATGACGCTAATAGCTATTAGAAACTAAGCCCATTCATTTAAAATAAAAAATCAGGTCGAATGGTTTTCTATTTCAGCGACACGCGCCTCTCGAATTTTTGTATTAATTGAGTTTGACAAACAGGCAGGATCAGAAATAGTACTTGCAAGACTAGCTGCTATTGCACCGCAATCAATTTTATTGGATGCATTGAATGCTTCGCGTAACCATGTCGCCTGTGGATAAAGTTTATCAACGTAACCAGACCGCCCATGAAAGTCGCATTCGCAAGCGTGAATAAATTCACCGAAACGTTCCGGCTTACGATATGCATCTACTGCTAACAACATATCTACTATAGCTGTTGGATTTAACTCTGCTATACGATGCACATTACTATGAAAACGTGCCACCAGTAACGAAAGATCACGACTTTTTTTAGGAGCTCTGATACGTTCGCACAGGCTTTTAACTAATTTCACGCTGTTTTTTTCATGTCCAGTATGACTTGGCCATAAATTCCTTGGTGTAACTCCTTTGCCAAGATCGTGAGTTAAAGCAGCGAAACGTACTGGCAGAGAATAATTTTTTGACGCAGCATAGTCAATAACCTGCATTATATGCTCTCCCGTATCAATTTCTGGATGCCATTTTTCTGGTTGAGGGACCCCGAATAATATATCTATCTCTGGAAAAATTCGTGCCAACGCACCACAGTCTCGTAATACAGAGAATAGGCGAGAAGGTTTATTCTCCATCAGTCCTCGAGAAACCTCCTGCCACACTCTTTCTGGCACCAAAGAATCAACCTCACCATTTCTCACCATTTCACTCATCAATACAAGGGTCTCTGGTGCAACACGAAAATCAAATCTCGCAGAAAAACGTGCTGTCCGTAATACACGAACTGGGTCCTCAGAGAACGCGGGGGACACATGTCGCAACAAGCCCGCCTTAAGGTCTCCTATGCCATTGAACGGATCAATAATTTTTCCATGTCTATCTTTTGCAATTGCATTTATGGTGAGATCTCTTCTCGCCAAATCTTCCTCTAGCGTAACTTTAGGAGACGCATAAACTTCAAAACCTCTATACCCGAGTGCAATTTTGCGTTCCGTTCTTGCCAACGCATATTCATCATGACTTTTCGGGTGAAGATAAACTGGGAAATCTTTGCCTACTGAACGATAACCAAGTTTCTCCATCTCCTCTGGAGTTGACCCGACAACAACATAGTCATGATCTTTAGCAGGAAGCTGCAACAGCTCATCACGTACTGAGCCCCCAACCAAATAAGTTTCCAATGAGGAATTAATTTTATCGCCCCGCTCTGTCACGAAAACCAGTGTACCGGCCACGTGGCGTATTATGTGCCAAGTATAGAGGCGCCACTTCTTCCAACTCTGTAGGGCATATCTCAAATATTTTTATCAAATCACTCTCATCATTACAGTCACATATACTGTCCGTCTTCATTGAAAGATAATTATCACGCGTCATAAGCTTACCTGGTAAGAACTCCAAACACATCGCTTGTAAATAGGATAGCCGGTCACCCAATTCTATAATACTAAGTTTATTTCTAGTTATAGTAGACACATACTCTACTAGTTGTCTTAGAGAGTAAATTTTTGGTCCGCATAGATTGTAGCTTTGACCGAAAGTGTCGCGGGTAGAAAGGCTTGCTACAAATACTTCCGCCACGTCTTCTACAAATACTGGTTGAAATTTTGCATTAGGTGATCCCAGTGGAAATACTGGTAACCTCTTCACCAGATTAGCAAACAAATTGAGGAAAGAATCTCCTGGCCCAAAAATTACAGATGGCCTAAAAATAGTTATTTCCAAATTTGATTCTATTACGACTTTTTCACCTTCACCCTTAGAGCGCAGATAGGCACTTGTACCGTTAACACTAGCATGTAAAGCACTCATATGTAATAAACGAGATACCCCATTTTGCTCACATGCCGCCACAATTTTTTTGGGTAACTCAATATGTGTAGAGATAAAATCTCCATCCAAAATACCAACTAAATTAATAACCGCATCTACCCCAACTAACGATTGACCAAGCTCCCTGGGATCATGAATATTAGTTTCTATCACATCGACAGTTGGCAATACCAAAAGTGATTTAGCATATTCACGGCGACGAGTCAGAATACGCACCTTAATTTCTCGTGCAGCTAGCAGATGTGCAATATGCTGCCCTACAAACCCACTTCCACCAATAATACAGACATTTTTAATTTTCATTTCGATCGTTTTTTCTCATGTTTAAGTTATTTTATTTATTTGATCTGGGCTCAATTATGCTCAGACGATCCTTCAAGGTCCGTGCCTTATGTCCAAAAATGCTGGCATAGTACATGGAGTTACTCATGACCTTTTTTACATAATGACGTGTTTCTTTGAAAGGAATCGTTTCGGCATAAATTGCACCTTCCAATAATTCCTCACCTCGCCACTTCTTTGCGCGGCTAGGTCCGGCATTGTAAGCAGCTGACGCTAATAATGACTTATTATCAAATAAAGTTAACACGTACTCAAGGTAATATGTCCCCAACATTAGATTAGTTTCCACCTGAGAGACAAGTTTTTTGCGATAATTACGCACGCCTGATTTCTTTGCTATCCACTTAGCAGTAGCCGGCATTAACTGCATCAATCCGATTGCTCCAGCCCCAGATCTGGCTTTTGCAATGAAGCGACTTTCCTGCCGAATTAAGCCATAAACGAGGGCCTCATCAAGATCTTTTTGTTTTAATGCCTTTTTCATCGCACCACGATGAGGGGCAAGATAGCGCAGGCTAAAATTATGAAGCTTTATGGTTTTATTAGCCGTATTAATGGCTATATCGTAGAAATTATTACGGCGTGCAGTTTCAGCTACGGCCAATAAACGCCTATCATCAAACCCACGTATTGCCCATAGCCACTCGCGTGTAGCTTCAATTCTCAGATTAAGGTGATAGAGCGCAAGTGTTCTTTTGATTCCAGGCAGCTTCTGAATAGCTGTGATTTCTTCTTCCTCAATTTTATAAGACTCGGGAAGAGTCCCGCTCACAATTCCCAGCTCCTCTTTTGCAAGTTGTCCGTAGAAATGATGTTCGGTACTTAATGGCTCAAAGATAACTCGAGCTTCTGCATTTTTACCTTGTTCCTTCAGAGCGCGTGCCTTCCAATATCTCCATGCTGCTGCCTGCTGTTCAAGACGAGACATAGTCTCGATACTTTTCAGTACTGTCATCCAATCTTTTGCACGTAGGGCAGCACGCGTTTTCCATTTAATCTGTTTATCTGAAAGGAGAGCCGGAGCACTAGTATTAGTGGCCTCCATAAACCAAGTGAGCGCACGAGAGTCATGCTTATATGCTGCTCTGCTTGCTAACTGCGCCTTAAAGTATGATTGCTCACTGCGCGAGAATTTCTCACGTACCTTGGGCCAGAATGCATAAGCCCTCCCCAGATCACTACGAAGCAAACGAAACATTGCGAATAAGATAACTTCGCGGTCAGCACGAGTTTTAATTTTTTTCCTATGTCTGCCTAAATAGCGTAATGGATTTTTGTTAGCAGAGTTCAATTTCCGCTCGCTGAGCGCGTGCTTTTTAGGAAGATACTGATTAATTTGTTTTACTACACTTACCTTACCTTTTTCAAGAGCGAGGCGTATTCGTTTCCATACATCTTCTTCCGTTAGAAGCTTAGCCGAGATAAGAGAGTCAAATAATGACACGCAACTTTCCGGCATTTCTTTCCCATTGAGCCACAATGAAAGCGCATCATCTCGTACACCAATATCATTTATATATAGCCGTTGCTGCAATGCATAACAACTAAGTTCTGTATCCTCTTTAATAAGAGATCGATACTCCTTAGCAAACAACTTCCATTGTTCTGTTTCCCCAAGTATTTTTAGCCATTGGCCACGTATCCTATCAGCGAGAAAACTACCTTGATAGCTAGTAAGAAACTTCCTGACCGCAGTTATGTCTACTTTTATTTTCTTATCTGACTTTACTTCATCCAGCTGTAGCTGCAGCTGATAATAATCCCCATAAGACTCTAGTATATGACCTCGCAGGCGCGGGATTTTAATAGCTAGTTTCTTAGAGCTTCCTGCCTCGAATGCTTTACGTGCTGCAATAAAGTCGAGATCCTGACTGGCTGCAACTATATCGACACAACCAAAAAATAATAATGTCAGAAGAATATTTCTCATTAACCTGATTCCCGCGTCCAGAGATATAATTTTGATCCCACATGGAAAAACACACAAAAGATTAACTCCAGACAAAATTTTACTCATCAGGCTATCAACTACAATCCATCTACCCTTTTGTAGGACTGAAGATTTTGTCTTTGATAAAAGACCCTCGCATAACGTTCTCGAGTAGAAAATCCATCACCATGACAATTTGAAAATTGAAGGTTTCTAGTCTTCCATTTAATCGAATATAAATGAAAGAAAATACCTTCTATCTGGTTGAATGATACTAGACCACACCCTGACCAAGCATTGCATCTGCTACTTTGACAAAGCCTGCTATATTTGCCCCGTCGACATAATTAATACTCCCATCTTTTCTTCTTCCATATTGAAGACAGGAGCCATGAATAGCCTTCATAATTTCTAGCAAACGAGCATCTACTTCTTCACGTGGCCAGGAAAGGCGTATGGCATTTTGACTCATCTCCAACCCAGAGGTAGCAACTCCACCAGCATTACTGGCCTTGCCCGGAGCAAACATAACTCCGCCCTCATCAAAAAGTTTTATAGCGCCCGCTGTAGACGGCATGTTTGCCCCTTCAGCAACACAAAATACTCCATTCTTTATCAAAGTGGCGGCATCTTTTTCATCTAATTCATTTTGAGTTGCGCAAGGTAGCGCAACATCAACTGGAACATGCCATGGACGTACATTAGGAATGAAAGTAGCCTTCACTCGTTCAGCATAATCACTGACTCGGCCTCTTAAATTATTTTTTACATCCATTAATATCGCAAGCTTCTCAGTTGTGAAGCCATCCTCATCAACCACCGTACCGCTTGAATCAGAAACTGTTATCACTTTTGCACCCAGCATCATCGCTTTTTCGACAGAGTACTGAGCGACGTTACCTGAGCCTGAAACAGAAACTCTCAAGCCATCAAAAGAACGACCAGCATGCTTTAGCATTTCCTCTGCAAAATATACTGTACCGTAACCTGTGGCCTCTGAACGAATCAATGATCCCCCAAAACTCAGTCCTTTTCCCGTAAAAACAGAATCGGATCGATTTGAAAGTTTCTTTAGCATTCCAGCCATAAAACCTACTTCCCTGCCACCGACCCCTATGTCGCCGGCAGGTATATCAGTGTCAGAACCAATATGACGAAATAATTCACTTACATAAGCCTGACAGAATCGCATCACTTCCCCCTGACTTTTCCCTTTTGGATCAAAGTCTGCGCCACCTTTACCGCCGCCCATAGGCAAAGTAGTCAGTGCATTCTTGAGAGTCTGTTCAAAAGCCAAGAATTTGAGAATAGAAAGGTTTACAGATGGGTGAAAGCGCGTGCCCCCTTTATAGGGCCCAATAGAAGAATTATGTTGTATCCGATAACCACGGTTTACCCTGACCTCATTTTGATCATCTACCCAGGACACACGAAATATAATCGCTCTCTCCGGCTCAACAAGACGGTCCAGAATGCCATGCTCAGCATAGCCTGGATGCTCAAGGATAAAAGGCCAAATACTCTCCATAACCTCATTAACTGCCTGATGGTATTCAGGCTGCTGTGGATTATTTTTAGCTATATAAGCACAGAACTCCTGAAAACTTTTGTATCTCATCTCGACTCCCCTCTAAAAACGATTGCCCCAATATTACTATATTGCCCAGATAGCTGAAGATTCATACCTTATTTTATAAGGCTGCAGAGTAACTGACTACATAAATTATAAATTTTTAGTCGACTAATCGTAATTTAGCTTTTTTTGCCGCTTCACTGATGGGATATTTTGCAATTAAATCTTTCAAGGTTTTCTGTGAAGCTGTTGTATAGTTTATTTCTTTCTGACTACTAGCAATGTTAAGCATAGCATCAGGAACTTTTACGCTATCTGGAAAATCTTTGACTAATTCTTGCTGTACGTAAATTGCGCGCTTGAAATCACGCATCGCATAATAAGAGTTCCCAATCCAGTAGTGTGAGCTAGGTAAAAGTTTTGATGTGGGATAGTTTTCGATAAAGCTTTTAAATTTAGATATGGCACCCTTGAACCTGCCAATTTTGAACATATTAAAAGCTTCCTGGTATTCGCTACTTTCAGCATCAGTTGCCACCGTATCACTGGCTACTGGTACTGGTACTGGCACTACTGCTGCTACTGGTACTACTGCTGCTACTGCTACTGGCGCTCCCTCAACAACAGAGGAATCCGTATCTGACCCAACAACAGGCTGCTCAATTCTCCTTAGCCGGCTATCTAGATCAATATAAAAATCCTTCTGTCTGTTTTGGGATAACTGAATATCGTTTGCTAATACCTCAATTTGACCATTTAATTTACTAAACTCACGCCTTAACTCTTCAATCTGGTTGTGAAGCCCGATAATTGCTTGGTTAGTCACTTCTTCCAGCTTAACAATTCGTGCTTCTTGAAGCCTCGACTGCTCTTGTTGACCAGCACGATACTTCTTTCGCTCATCCTCATCATCAAATAAAGCGGCGTAGCTCGTATTGCAACTGATCAGCGCTGACAATAACAAGAGAGAGCGTAAGTACATGGTTATTCGCCCTGATAACGAATATCTACACGACGATTCTCAGTCCAGGAGGCTTCATTATGGCCAGCAGCGCGTGGCTTTTCTTCGCCATAACTAACAGATTCAATCTGACTATCTTGTGTACCTGACAATGTCATCACTTTCTTTACACTATCAGCGCGACGTTGACCCAATGCAAGATTGTATTCACGGCTACCGCGTTCATCTGTATTACCCTGAATGCGAATGTTCAAATTAGAATTATCACGTAAATACCGAGCGTGTGATAGCACCATAGATTTATATTTGTCACTAACCGCGTATTCATCAAATTCAAAATATATACTGCGTTTTGATAATATATTAGTTGGATCAACCAAAGGATTTACAGTAGGGCTAGCTGAAGCATTCTCTCCGGACATGGCGCCTTTATTGGCCTGGCTTCCTTCGTCACCATCTGGATTAATAGTTTTATTGGCACATGCTGACAACAAAACAACCAGAGCAATACTTAAGATTTTTCTCATAATTCTCTCCCTTATAAATTTACCAATCTACACGACCAAACAAAATTAGAATTTACGGCGCCACTTTGGTAGAGGTCCCCATGCTGGCTCCCTTATATCTCCCTCTTGTGTTGATAACTCCTGCCTTGTTCTACCATCACTTGATACTGCAGCTAAAATACCACGCCCTTTAATTTCAGTAGCATACAGGATTATCTTACCGTTCGGTGCAAAACTGGGAGACTCATCAAATGAAGAGTCAGTTAGTAGTTGTACCTGACGAGTTTCCAGACTCTGTATAGCCACATTAAATTGCGAGTCGTTACGATGTATGAAGGTAAAACTCTTACCATCATGACGATATTGCGGACTTACATTATAGCTACCTTCGAAAGTAAGGCGCTCAGCTACCCTTGATGCAGACCCTGTTACTGGCATTCGATAAATTTGAGGACTACCGCCACGGTCAGAAGTAAAGATAATTGATTTCCCATCCGGTGAAAAATTAGGCTCAGTATCAATACTGGAACTCCGGGTAAGCCTTCTCAACCCGCTTCCATCAGAATTTATTAAAAAAATTTGTGAGCCACCCTTCTTACTCAGTACTACAGCAATTTTTTTACCGTCAGGGGACCAAGCCGGAGCACTGTTACTCCCCCTAAATTTTGCTACGGCCCTACGCTCTCCAGTTGCAAGGGTTTGTACGTGAATAACTGGTTTTTTGTTCTCAAACGAAACATAAGCTATTTTAGTACCGTCCGGTGACCATGCAAGTGAAATAATTGGTTCAGTATATTCAATTGCTGTCCGCGCATTGAACCCGTCTGCATCGGCAACCTGTAATGCATATTTTTTTCCCTGTTTTGCCACATAAGCAATGCGGGTACTAAAGACCCCTATATCACCTGTTAGTTTCTCATAAATACTATCAGCCATTCGATGAGCAGCAGCACGTAATCGCTTTACAGAAACAGTTTCCATATCACTAATCAATATTTCCTGCTTTGCTACATCCATAAGACGATATCGTACCTCTACTTGTCCATTAGGCAATAGCCTAGTGGCTCCAATAACCATTGCATTTACGCCCCGCATTTGCCAGTCAGGATAAATAATTTCACTAGGCTCATGGGGAGTGGCGCTAACTGAATCAACCATTCTAAACAGTCCGCTCCGTTGCAGATCAGATTTCACAACTGCTGTTACACTTTGTGTAAGTCTTTCCTCAGCCGCAAATGGAACAATAGCAATGGGGATCTGAGAAGCCCCGCCGCCAAAAATTTCGATATCGAGCGCAGCATGAAGTGGGGCACTGAACAAACAAAATACTAGAACGAGTATAGAGCTGGAAGAGTGATGTAAAGAATTCCACATAAAGTTAACTTTTGAAAAAAATATTTTATAGGGAGTAATTATACTAATCATCTAGATAATGTACCTTAACACCTAAATCCCGAAAATTTGGAAATAGTGATTTATCCTTTGGCAAAGGTAACGGCCTGGCTAATATAATTGCACGCTCTACGGCCTCATCGAACGAACGAAATCCACTGCTCTTGCGTAATTTAACACTCAAGATTTCTCCACCTGGCAGTAATGTAATGCCGTACTCGGCAATAGGATCATTTGGTAAATCCGGTGGCAGCACGAGTTTACTTTTGATCTTTGCCAGAATCTTTGCCTTATATTCATCTATCAGGTTTCGCTTAGCTGCTGCTTGTGCATACGCCAACCTTTGAAGCCTTCTTCTTTCCTCTTCTGCCCGCAGCTCTTTTTGAAATCGCTCCGTTTCGGCTGCTACTCTAGCGTTTTGCTCTTTTATTTTTCTCTCTTTTTCTTTCTTTTCTTTAGCTAACCGAGCCTTCTTCTCTTTTGCTTTTTTCTCTTTTGCTAACCGAGCCTTCTTCTCTTTTGCTTTTTTCTCCTTGGCTAGCTTTGCCTTCTTCTCTTTGGCTAGCTTTGCCTTCTTCTCTTTGGCTAGCTTTGCCTTCTTCTCTTTGGCTAGCTTTGCCTTCTTCTCTTTTACCTTCTTTTCTTTCGCTAATTTCTGTTTCTTCTCTTTTTCTTTTTTAAGTTCTATATCGGCCTTTGACGGTAATGATTCAACTTTTTTTGGTGGCGCTGGCTTAACTTTCTTTGGTGGCGCTGGTTCAATTTTTTTTGGTGGCGCTGGCTTAATT
>Ga0209816_1003607_pt1 | contig 10583 bp, 17 predicted proteins | sample CoawatmetaG01DNA_FD_187509 | JGI IMG/M metagenome (GOLD analysis project Ga0209816, IMG submission 187509) | Marine microbial communities from the West Antarctic Peninsula - Coastal water metaG017-DNA (SPAdes) (version 2) | ecosystem: Environmental > Aquatic > Marine > Coastal ... | reverse complement strand
TTGTTGCTGCTAATAAGTTCGCGGTCATTGACCCCGCTTCAACAGCAGACGGTTTGGGTACTACTACACCGACTGCAGCTAACGTACCGTTTTTTGTTCAAGGCGGTGTGACGTACATGAAAGCTGCTGCGATTTTAGACGCATCAATTACTAACGCAAAAATAGGCTCGTTAGGTGCAGACAAGATTAACGCTGGGACAATTAACGCCGACCGTATAGGCGCAGACAGTATTGATGCTGAGAAAATAAGGCTAGGTGGATCACAGCTCATTTCGCAGCAAGTCAATGGCGTACATACGTTGATGATTGGTCAAACGGCCATCACTACTGCGAACATTGGTGACGCAGCAATCTCCACGCTCAAGATCGGGCAGAACGCTGTCACTGTATCTGATGCGGTAGTTGGGTCGTATGCAACGACGGACCTCACTCTTGCTATGACATCTGATGTCACGCATGGAAACGGACAGAATTTCATTTTTCATATTAACGGCTTGGTGAATCACACGGGGTCAAACCCTTCAACTTACGACATGCGAATAACTACAACCCTAAACAATGGCTCTACACAAACTCTTACTCATTGGTTTTACGCCTATGGTCCTGACGCTTGGACTGTGCGGAGGGCAGCTACGGCTAATTCCCAAGTTGTCAGGTGCAGGGTACAGCTCTTACACCACGGCGGAAGTCCTGCAATAGGTACTGGTTGGGTAAATATTACTGGGCACGGAGGCAAGCGCTAATGTGGGCAATGTCTAATAATGCTGGCCGAATCATAGCGGTCTACCAAGGAGGGCCAGGGCAGACACAAGCTAAGCTAGAAGAGATTTATGGAAACAACTTTATCGAAGGGGCAAGTGACGACGCAATTACTGGGGAATCAATGTGGGTGAACAACGGCGTGTTAGAGGATAAAGCTTCACTCACTGCAACGTGGGACGCAACGACTGTTGTAGCTGACGGAGTTGCGGAAATCGTACTCAGTGGTTTGCCCGTTCCCTGCACGGCAATTATCGATCACGAACAAACAGTTGTAGTCACAGATGGTTCATTAGAGTTTTCGGCTGATGTGGCTGCTACTTATTCCATCATCGTCGATGAGGTCGCTTTCATAAGGAAGGAGTGGACAGTCAGTGCCAGCTAAATTCAAAGCCAGTAAGACTGAAGTTGTAGCGCAACAAGCTGCGGCAAAACGAGACGATATCCAGTCGAAAACACATGCTGAAATGAGTACGTGGATCGACGCTAACATCGAGGACATGGACGCGGTTCGCGATTATTTAAAACGGCTCACTAGGATTGTTAAGGCCAATCAAGAGGAGTTAAGAGATGCACGTAGGTAAAGGTAAGCAGTGTAATTTGAATCAGAAAGATACTAAGAAGAAGTCTTCTAAGAAAAAGAAGAAAACTACTCGTAGTTACTAAAAATGATCGGGGAAGTTGTCGCAGTTTTATCGGCGCTCAAAGCTTTGAACGATGGCATAGCCACAGTCAAAGAAGGGAAGGGCAACCTAGAGAGCATCTGTGGAAAGTGGGCAGATGCTTCTGAACAATACAATGATGTCGAGAAAGCCAAAGCTGGAAAGTTAAGCTACAAAGATGCTATTGCTCTTGAAGGTGCGAAGAGATCGCTTAAAAATTTTGATAGGCAATTATGCGATGTCTGTTTGATGCAAGGCCAGGGTGATTTGTACACAAGCATCAAGAAACGCATGGAGGAAAGTAAATACGCTCATGAAAAAGAGCTTCGGATTATTAAAAAACGGAGAGCTGAGTTTAGAAAAACGATGAAGCTAGTGGGAACTGTAGTTTTTGCTTGGGCATTTTTCATGGTGTTCCTGTTCGCTGGGATCTGGATGTACAAACAACCATGATCATGGCATTTCTGCTGGTTGTTGTAATCGACGGTGAGGTGGTCACGACAGACGACATGCTATTTCGCAGCATTTATACCTGTAACAAATACGCAAACGCTGTGGAGAGAGGGGAGTCAGCTTCGGACAGACAACCTTACGTGTGGCAGGAGAACATTTCTGCGTATTGCATACCAAAGATGGCAAGCGACGAGACAGAACTTTTTAAATAAAGAGGTCACATGAGTCCAAAGAAACTTGAACCAAATAGCGAATACGCCAGATATGACACTGACGGCGATGGCGTGGTGACAGACGACGAGCTACAAGTCGGTGCTCGACTACAAGAGCTTGAAGCGCTCCACGAAAAAGCGGATGCCCAGCGCAACATGGTTTGGTTCGCGCTTTGGGGATTACTGCTATACCCATCTGGAGTCGCAGCTTGTTCATTTCTAGGAATGAATGATGCAGCAGTGTTGCTCAGTGATATGGCGAACATGTATTTCCTTGCCACTGGCGGCGTGGTCAGCGTGTTCTTTGGCAGTCAAGTGTATGCGGGGAGAGGTAAATGAATTGCTGGCATTGTAAGAGTGAGTTAATCTGGGGTGGTGACCATGACATCGAAGAAGAACACTTTGAGTATTTCATGGTTACGAACCTGAGTTGTCCTGAGTGTGACGCATACGTTGAGGTTTACGCAGCTAAAGAACCTCGGGTGTCAGTGACACCCGCAGGAATAAGCTAGATTAAGGATTCTATATAAAACAATGGTTTACGGGGTTTCGATTTCGTTGGGATTTATAAGGAAAACATAGCTATAGCCCTTTATATATAGGCATTTCAGCCATTTAGAGGGTTCGAATCCCTCCCTCTCCGCCAACTTTTTAAGTTGTTGTTCCGTATACGTTTTATGCTATCCTGAAAGTTCATGACACCCATATGACACCCATAGGATTTGGTATGCACGTAAGGAAGCGCGGCGACGGTTGGCAAGGAATCGTCAAATCAAAAGCTCACCCCACTCAACAAAAATCTTTCAAGACTCAAGTAGCAGCTAAATCGTGGGCACGCCGCATAGAAGCGAGCATGGACGACGGTACGTGGATCGATGAACAAGAATCGCGCTCCGCGACTATCGATCAAATTTTCGACAAGGCAGTTGCTGTGCTTACGAGTGCAGGTATCCCCCCAGCAATTCCCAAGATGACCCAACTCAATCAAATCAGAAATCACTTCTATGGAGTGACCCTGCACGATCTGACCTATGACGAAGTGATAGCGTTCGCGGTTGCTAGGAGAAAAGTCGTTGGTGCAAGCACACTGCAAACGCAGATGTATTATTTCAAGCAAATAGTTAACGAGTCACGCATCAAGACATCAGAGTCTGTTGTTGCCGATGCCATTAAATGGCTGACGAAAAAGAAGCTGATCAAGGGAAGCACACAGCGTGATCGTCGATTAGAACCTGGGGAATATGAGGCACTGATTCACGAAGCTAACTTTGGTACGCGCATCAACCATGCACACTGGATTGTTCACGCGATTGATATCGCGGTAAGTTCTGGAATGAGACAGGGCGAGATTCACGCTATGAAATGGGAAGACATAAACTTTAAAACAAAAATCATACGGTCAATGCGAAAAGACTTACGCGAAATAGGCGGTAAAAAACTTCACAAAATACCGATGGTAGGTCGCATGAGAGAGGTGCTCCTGCGCGCACAGGATGAGCTTGGCGGGGACGGTAGTGTGTTTGCCGTTAAGGAAGCTGCATCAATATCTGACAAGTTCGCGATTATGCGAAAGAAACTAGAGCTAAAAGACCTCCGCTTCCATGACCTACGTCACGAAGCGATAAGCCAGATGTTCGAGAGCGGATTGAGAATTGAAGAAGTGAAACTCGTCAGCGGCCACTCTACTCTTGAGCAACTCTCGCGCTACGTGAACTTGCGGCCCGAAGAAGTTGCGAACATCGACCCTGCTAAGCGCTAACTTGAATCTTGTCGTTTAAGAAGTTGGCTACCTCTTCTGTAGGGAATAGGTATTTCTTGCCAAGTTTTGCGTGGGGTACATCAAACTTTCCGTGGTAAATACTCTGGTACATTGATTGTCTTTTGACCTTTAGTAAGTCTGACAACTCATCGATATCCATAAACGGGCCGTACTGTTGCAATAAAATCTCGGTCATTCCTGCCTTCATTTCACGTTGCTCCCTCGTCGCGAATACTTCTTATTATTAATTTACTAATACTTGTTTTGAGGACTTACTGTAGCTTACTACAATTGTTATTACTACCCAGTAACTGGCTTTATTTAGTTCTATTACGCTGTAATTATGTCTACTTGCAATTACATGTATGTAACTGATACGACGGACCAAAGCTCTTTAATCTTGTCGTTAGTTGGAAGGTTTTCGGGTTTAAAAAACTGCAAGTCTTTTTTACCTTTAAGTCTTACGCCAAACACTTTGGGGTGTTTTAATTGCGACGTTCTAATCAAACGAACAAAAACCTCATTCCATCCTGGCCCAAGGTGTCCATCACCACTCATTAAAAACTGAGATGTATATGGCTCTTGGTTTGGGATTCGCACTAGTATAGAAGCAGCTTCTGATCTGTACGGTATACGTTTATCTTTTAGCCTTTTTGACATATCAGACGCAACATAATCAAGGCGTAGGGAGCTTACACTCGGGAGGTGCGGCTCGATGTCTGGATCGATATCGCGGGGGTCAACGTCTAGGAAATTTGCGAATTTAATTATTGCTGCTGGATTAAGTTCTGTTAGCGCATTTAGATAGTGGCTAATTGCGCCCTGTGTCCAGCCAAGTTCTTTTGCTGCTGTAACTTGAGTAAATCTAATGTCTAGTTTTTTACTGTCCCAAATCCTACGAAGATTTTTTACTTCTATTGGAAGTTCTTTGTTGTCTGAGAAAGTCATTTGCTCGTCCTGAGTTGGAGGTTTTTACCTCAAAAGTTTCACGGTAAATCCAATTAGCGACATCCTGTCGCGAAATACCTTCTTCAAGAACGGAGAGTGTACTTATATTAGCTGAAAAGTCATTAACTAATATTACTGCAGTATTATCTACGCCAACGACTAAAGCGGCTTTGGCAGGTCCATTTATCCTGTCAAGCCATTGGGCTTGCAGGGGTGAGAGTGTGTGTCTTACATTTGTTGTTAATTTCTTAGGTAGTTCTTTCACATACTTATACTCGATGAACAGTAGGCTTTTAGGTCCAACATACATAGCGTCGGGTACACCTCCCGTAAATGTATCGTGAATTTTCCACGAGTAAACATCAGGGTGAAGATAGCGGTGTACCGACTTTATAAAGCTATGTTCGTTCATATTTAAGGCGATGCGTTACGGCCACGAGTGCATCAAGCTCGCAAACAAGGGAACTACCCCTTCGGCCCCCCCAAGGTAGGGTTTAGGAGTACTGCTCGTACATTGCTTCGGCAGCTTTGTAGTCAGCTTCTTGAGCGAAACCAACATACGAAACTTCGCAGTTCATAAAGCTCTTTCCCATCTTGTTTTCAGTGGGAACACCGCTGACTTTCCAGAGGCAAGCGAAACGATCACCGCCCTTCATGCCGATCTGGCTGTTCCACGCCTTGGACACGCGCACCTTAGATGAAGCGAAGTCCATGATAGATGGTGCGCGGTCAAGCTCGCCAGTCTCAGGGTTCTTGAGTAGTAACACATGGGAGTGAGTCTCCATAGCGTCCCAGTCAGATGGCTTGTCTTGGGTGGCAATAAGGTCATTAGCTTCTCCAAGTGTGGAGAATGCCCCGCCGTAACCGCCACCTGCTTCGATGTCGCGCCATACGACGTACTCAGTTTTGAACGTCAGGCTTAACGCATATATGTCGTTACCGTAGTTCTCAGCAGTAACAGTATTAATAAACTGTCCTGGCACACTACCTTTGACATGCGAAGCGTGGTGCTGGTCTACTTCATTTGACATCTTTTGTAGCAGTTTGATACGGGGGATTTGTACGGCACTACCTACATTCTCATTACCGCGACCTACGCCTTCAACGGCTTTTAGGTGAGCGGGTAATGTGTCAGTAGATGCCACGAGGTTGACGGATACTGCATTAGCTGATTTAGCCATAGTTTCTTTTCTCTTCTTTTAGGTTGTGATTAAAGGGTTTTGAAATTGATTCGTTTTATTTCGCGAGGCTGCAGACCAGGAACTTCGATGCCCATCTTTAGAAACTCTTTGTAAGCAGTTGAAGATGCTCGTCGTTGTAATAAAGTGGTGTCTTTTGTTGAGAAAATGAACTCGTAGAATGCATCCCAGTCCACCACATCTGGTACGGTACTTGTGTTGATCGACACACTCGCTTCCTTGTTTGCGGTACGAGATAATCCTTGCGCTTCGAGTGCGCCGATAAGCTGGTAGTCCAGATTATCTTTTGATGCTTGTAGGTCTTTGAGGCTGCTAGTTAGAGATTCCATTGAAGTCTTAACTTCTGACCTTGCTTCGATTAGTTCATTAATGTTCATACTTATTCCTTTAAGCGGCTTGTTTTAGTTTGTTTAAGATCCCTAACAACTCGTCCATGCGTTCAACTTTGCTGGATAGCTTTTCGTAAACATCTGGCTCCCACGTATCACGGGCAGCGATTTGTATAACTTCTGTTTTCTCGGTTTGCCCAGCGCGATAGATGCGTCGATTGAATTGCTGGTAATGTTCTGCGTTGTAAGTGGGTGATGCCCATATGACTGTCTTAGCTTTTGTCATCGTGAGTCCATGACCAGCTGACTGCGGGTGGCAGAACACTACTTGCAGCTGTCCGGCTTGAAGACGATCTACAACTTCTTTGCGCTTGTTTGCAGGTGTATCACCGTCAATTGTTGCGTGCTTAATCTTTAGCTTGTCTGCAATCTCGACCATGCAGCGTTGTTCGTGCTTCCAGTTAAATGCGACAAGCGAATGAGCACGTTCTTGGACTAGTTGCATAACAAGGTCATAACGTTCGGTATGAATGTTCTGCGTCACACCGTGCTCGTCATACACAGCGCCAGTGCATAGCTGAAGCAACTTCTTAACCTTGGCACCTGCATGAATTGCATTGATTGTGGCTTTGCCGGTGTATAACACTGAGTCTTCACTAAGTGTTTTGTATTGTTTCATGATGTTTTTTGGCAACGTCACGTACATTGTTTGGAAGCTTTGTTCGGGCATGTCGATACATTCTTCGAGCATGAATCTAATGTTGATGTCGCTTAATGCAGCTGCAACTGTTTCTTCAGCGTTGTCTTTTTGTACCCATTCATTAGCAAAGCCATTGAAGCGCGGCGTACATACGGTTGCTCGAAAGCTGTAGAACCGGCGACCAAGGCGTTCACCTTCATCAACGATAAGCGTTGGGTGCCACAGGTCTAAGATACCGTTGCTATTCGGTGTACCTGACATTGCTATGCGATATGTAAAGCTTTCTGCTATTCGTAGCATTGCTTTGCTACGTTGGCTGTCTTTGTTTTTGTACGCAGTGAATTCGTCGATAACTAATGTGTCGAAGCCATTCAATATTTGAGGGTTTTTAGCAATCCACTTCACTGCATCGTGGTTGGTAATGACAACTTGTGCGTCACTCGTGAATGCTTTCTCACGGTTCTTTGCATAAGCAACTGCGTATGTCAGGTTAGGTGTGAACTTTTCGATGTCGTCGCCCCATGACGCTTCCAGAATAGATAGCGGTGCGAGGACTAAGGTTCGTGATTCACGGTCAATGATCGCGTCTAAGACGCTGCGTGTCTTACCAGTGCCAGGATCAGAGGTAACAAGACAACGTGGAGTATTTCTAATGTAGTCTGTTGTGATCACTTGATGATCAAAAGGTTTTAACATATGGCTCACTCTTTGAGGGTTTATAATAATACCCTAGCTAATACTAATGCTCAATAAAAACTACTGGATTATTGCTAGTCCAGCAGTACCCGCAGGTAGCACAGCTATCTGTTTTGTTTGTTTGTTCTGGGCACATGATGCCACCCGTGGTTTTGGTTTCAGTACCTACATGAGCGCTGAACTTTGTACTTAGATCATCACTGAAACGTATACGCCAACGGTCACGCCATAAGCGATTCATGTCAGCGAGTACAGAGCCAATTTCAGACTCTTGTCGGTGATGGGTGTAACCAAATACTCTTAGGTTTACAAACTGTCGCAACCAGCGTTCCCACTGTCTGGCATAGTCAGAGCTAAAGAAGTCACCTAGAATATGTAGGCGCATCACAAATCCTTCGGAATGTTTTTTGTCTAGCTTAGTAAGCTGTTCTTCTAAGAGGTAGTAGAAGTCATCTTGTGTATGGTCAAACCTATGACCGAATGGCATGTTGTCGCCGTAACAGTTGTCCCACTGTTCGCAGCTAGTAGGACACGTAGCGCGCTCCTCTAACGTCAGAGAATAGATAGTCATGCCTTTCCACATCTTGACGGTAACTTTGTCACCCAGCTTGTCGTTTTGTTTCCCTCTTTTTAGCATGTTGTTGTTTGGAGCTTTTACGCCTTTTCGGAATCTCGTCGTCGGCGGGCGCAAGTTTTTTACTGGGATTAGGTTCGCGGCTAAGGATGTCATCAAAGATTTCCTGTCGTATTTCAGTTGATATTTTTTTATCGAGTTTTACTTTGAGAAAGATCTCGCCTTTTTTGAGTCGGTGAGTTGACCAGTTCACAGCTTCGACTGGATCAGTTGCAACTCGGTATTCAATAAACTCTCCCTCTCTTCTATAAAGCATCTTCATCGTCTTCGTGCTCCTCGTCTTCGTGGTCGGTGTAGAAGTAAGGGTCTTCTTGCAGATCTAACATCTCGAACATTTCTCTGTTCATGGATCTACCTCCAGCCAACGTAATTTTCTATAAGGGAATGATTTTGTTTTGGTCCAAGTAAGCTCTTCGCGAGTCATGGTGGACTTCATAACAAACAAAGTGATTGAGATAATTAAGCCGCCGACCATTGCTGTCATCATCCCTCCGAATGTCCCTGCGAACAGGAACATCAAGAGGGCGGTGAAGCCAATGTCAATTGGGATGTCGAAGGTGATAACTCGACGTATACCAAATTTAAACAGCAGGAACAGTAGTCCAAGTGCTGAGATAGTGCCTGCTAAGACCATAAGCAGCTCCTGTTAAATAAATAAGAATTGCGATTAAGCATCCGGTAAAAACGTCTGCTAAGAAAAGTTCGATCATTTAATTACTCCTATAAAAAAAGAAACAGCCGCCCGCCACCGCAGCTATTAGGAGTAATGCATAGAAACCTAATGCTACGATGTGGGCGCTGAAAGTGAGGAATGCCGCGAGGGCAAGGGATATACAAAAGTATTGGAATAGTTTTTTCATTGGGAATCTCTCTTCATGGTTCGTGAGGACAATTTGAATTCCTGTCGGGAATGAATAAGTGGCCCCTATCGCTCAGAGCGGGGCGAGTTCTCCATTCACGTAGTTAACGCTGAGCTGACTTGATTTTTGTAAGCTGTTGCCATTGTCCGTAGGTTTGCTGGCAGGCAAGCCTCCGCAGGCAACTGTCTATGAGAATAGGAACAGACACTCACGTTGTTTAACGACGCATCAAGCTAAGCGTCTGCTTGGAAAATATTAAGTAACGCCCCAGTGACACTCTGGGTTATCACCTGTTTTGAAGTGGCACCAACGACAGCTGTTGCTGTTTGGCGTAGGTGCGAATTCTGTTTCGGTCGTCATCTTGATTGCGCGGCGATGAAAGCCAGGGGCAAACTGCATAGCTTGTTCGCGAGTGTATTGTTTCTTAGTAGTTTCTCCTTTATCGAGATACCAAAATTCTGTCTGGACAAATTGTAGATGTGGGTATCGAAAGAAAGTGCCAATTGCATATAGCAGACCTTGTTGCCCGTGAGCTAATTCGTTGCCCCACTTCTTACCAGTCTTATAGTCAATGACTCTTGCTGATGTTTCGTCTTCTTGTACAAGGGCATCTAATTTGATGCGTGCCCAAGTTTCTTTTTGCATCCAGCCGACTGTTGCCCAGTCGAGGTCGAAACCCCATTCACCTTCTAGTTCAACTTTTGCAGTGGCGAATCCTTCGCGGAGTTCTTCAAACTGGTCTTTGAACTTATGTAGTTCTTTAGGCATTTCTCCAATGGTGCCGTTTACATAGTCTTCAGCGTATTGGTGTATCTGTGTTCCACGATCAGCTGCATTGTTACTTGGTTCTTTGACTCCTTTAACGCGACTGATGTACGTTCGGTAGGGACATTCTTCGTATATCTTTAGTGCGGAGTAACTCCACGCTCTTACGTCTCCAAGTTTTTCTGGTTTCTCGAAGTCGAGTACTGTATCGGAGCGGCTGTCAGCAGTAAGCTTAATCATCTCTCATCCTAAGAATAGTATCGTCAAATATAAGTTTACTAATATAGTTATGTAGCAGCAAGGAGCTTCATGTCTCGTTCATTGAAATACTTATCTGTTATTTCTTTGAACAATTCTTCATCGAGTTGCCACGTTGTAACAACGCCGTAAACAGCTCCAGCAGATCTAGGCGATTTGTGTTCACGCTTACGTTCTTTTTTGACTCCGTTGCGTTCTGCACGTTTAGTAAACTCACGAGGCGATAAACGGTCTTCGGTGAGTATTCCGTAAACAGTTCGTAGATGTTCAATGGGTATTACTGAATGCGGATACTGCGACTCTACTATCCACTGTTTAACGAGGCGTTGTGCAGTGGTAATTTCTTGCC
>Ga0209816_1003606_pt1 | contig 10585 bp, 9 predicted proteins | sample CoawatmetaG01DNA_FD_187509 | JGI IMG/M metagenome (GOLD analysis project Ga0209816, IMG submission 187509) | Marine microbial communities from the West Antarctic Peninsula - Coastal water metaG017-DNA (SPAdes) (version 2) | ecosystem: Environmental > Aquatic > Marine > Coastal ... | reverse complement strand
CTACAACGTAGGGCAACTACGCCGTGATAATCCAAACACATCTTTTCCCAAGAGTATATCAAATGCTATACTTGAGGGATATGGAATACACTCTGTAACAATAGCTACTGAACCTACTATTACAAATAGAACACAGATTAATTCACAAAACAATACCCCTACAATAGTTGATAGTACTTGGACGTTAGGTTGGACAACTACAAATAAAACTACTGATCAAATAACAACTTACGATAATGAAGTTGCATCTAATAATAGAACTACACGTAACACTCTTATTGCAGAGACAGACTTCTATGCACTATCAGATGTAACAATGACTGATGCTATGACAGCCTACCGTCAAGCACTACGTAACCTGCCTGACCACTCTAACTGGCCTAACTTAGAGTCAGGTGACTGGCCTACGAAGCCGTAATGTAATGGATATTAATTGGACAGTAGTAACAATAGTTGGTGCTTTGTTAGCTCAAGGTGCAGCTATTGTCTGGTCAGTGTCAGGCATGGTGTCAGACATTAAGTACAACAAGTCTACCATAGCAGAAGTACGTACAGACAATGCAAGACTAGCCAGTGAAGTACATGAGAATGACATAATGATAGCCCGTATTGATGCTAACGTTACTGCAATTAAGGAAGCATTAAATGTGGTTGCTACTAATCACGCAAAGAATTAATTAAATGATTGACCCCATCACAGCTTTTGCTGCAGCCAATGCAGCTTTCAAAGGGGTCAAGATGCTTGTAGGTGCTGGCAGAGAGATACAAGATGTATCACAGCAGCTAGGGGCATGGTACGGTGCAGTATCTGACATTACTAGGGCTGAGTCTCAACGTAAGAAACCTACATGGTTAGACAGGCAGACCCACGGTAGCGACAATATTGAACAAGAAGCAATGGACATTGTTGTTCGTAAGAAGACATTGCTTGAGAAAGAAAAAGAAATAAAGTTTATGCTAGACTATAGGTTTGGCCTTGGTACTTACGATGAAATGCTAGGTATGCGTAGACAGATACGTAAAGAACGTGAAGATACTGTGTATGCAGCAATGGAATCTAAGAGACAGATGGCTAACAACGCAGCAATAGGTGGCCTATCATTACTAATTATTAGTGTATTAGGTGGGGGCGTATATTTAATGTCACTAGGAATTGGTTGAAATGATTAATCTTGTTGTGTTACCCCTTGTATTGGCAGGGCTGTTAAGTAACCCTGAGTTTGTACAGTGTCACCTAGCAAAAAGAGTTAAGATACAGGGAGAAATGGTTTGCATTTACCGTGGACCTAATGGTACAATAGGATACCACTACCCAATGTTTAAGTTTAGTGAATGCCCTAAGACGTATATGTGTAGGTACACACCCAACGCTAAAAAGAAAGTAAGTGTTCAAGACATACTTGATGGACTAAAAGAAGGATTTGAATAATGAACAACCCAGCAGTTAATACAAATATTAATACGGCTAACTCTCGTGCAGATATGGCGCAAGATAAAAATATTGTTAAGCTTATAAATAGAGCTAATAACGCAATAAAAAGCCGGGGTGGAAATTTAGAAAGTCCCGTTTCAAAAGCTATTGTTAATAGGGCAATTATGCTTTATAAACAGGGTCAAGGAAAGAAGGTTGTAACTGCTGCCGCTGGCATTTTAGCTACAGGCGCTGGCATTTTAGCTGCAGGTAATACTACAGGTAATACTACAGGTAATACTACAGGTAATACTACAGGTGAGACTAAAACCGCAGAAGAACTAGCTGCTGAAGCTGCTGCTAAGGCTAAAAAGGCTGCTTATGATCTTCAGATAGAAAAGAATATAGCAGGCCAACAAAAATTAATAAGTGATATTAGTACTGAAGCAGGACGTAAAACCTTAATCGCAAGTCCTGATGTAGAAACGATTATGGAAAAAGTCTATGATGCAGATGGTAATGCTGTCTCAACTAAAGTCCCTACAGGTACAGATATTACTGCTAGTTCTGTGCAAATTTCTGATCCAGTAGCACTAGCAGGTAAAACAGAATATGTAAAACCTGTTAAAGATGCTGCTGGTAACGTCATAACAGAGGGGTACAACAAAAGTTTAGGCCCATCAGGTGTAGCCACTGCCACTGACGTAGAAAAACCTGACGATATTACAGCCTCTAAAACGAATGCTAAGACAGCACTAGGTGCTACTAGAATGGCACTGTCAGGTGGAGAGAGAGACTACGTAACTGTTCCGCTTGAGAATGTAAAGTTTGATCCTATGGTATTTCCCGGCGGTGAGGTTCCTGCTGAACTACAAGCTCAACTTGCTCCTACAGAAGAAGAACAAGTTAAAATTAATGAAGTTTCTGCTAGACTTGATCCACAAATAACAGAGGCAAATACTTCTGTAACCAATTTTGTTATGAGTGATCCACCTACAGAAGAAGAAACAGCAGAGCTAAAAAGACTACAAGGAGTTGTAGCAACTCTTGAAGAACAAAAGAAAGTTGATTCTGATAGAATCCTTGACGTAACTTTTCACAACCCTGCAACAGGGGAAAAAATTAAAGTTGATAGAAAGACAGCAGTACTCTCAAATCCACCGGAAGGTTTTGTTAAAGGGGAACCTGAAGGTAAGTTTAAAGACGGTAGTTTAGAATCAGCACAAGGTACTGTTTCTGAGGAAGCTAAAATAGCTGCGCAAACAGGTGATGCTAAAAAGATTACCGGGGCTGGCCTAGATAAAATAGCTCAATTAGGTACAAACATTTTTGATGCTGACGGTAATGTTATTGTCGATAAAAATGGGGAACCTATAAAAGGTAACTTTACTCAGATTGATGCCTTAGATGAAACAACTAAACGTAAGTTACAAACTGAGGATATATATGATGCTGACGGTAATCTTGTTAGTAAAAAAGAAACACTAGATGAAACTGGTTTTACTGTAGACGAACAAAAAGATGTAGACGATGCACTAACTAAAACAATGCAAGCTGCACAGATAGACACAGGTGCTACAGATGTATATGATGCAGAAGGCAAGCTTGTTAAAAAAGGTGATAAAGGTTACACAGTCCAAGCCCAACTAGAAGGGTTGATGGAAGACTTTGAGGGTGGTGCTACACCAGCATGGGCAGCAGGAGCTATGAGACAAGCTACAGCAACTCTTGCTGCACGTGGGCTAGGTGCTAGTAGTATGGCGGGACAAGCCATTGTACAGGCTGCTATGGAAGCTGCACTACCTATCGCACAAGCTGATGCTTCAATCATTGCTCAGTTTGAAAGAGACAACCTTAGTAATAGACAGCAGTCTACTATCCTTGCTGCACAACAAAGAGCTGAGTTTCTTAAAGTAGAGTTTGACCAAAAATTTCAATCAAAGGTACTTAATGCTGCAAAGGTTTTTGAGCTTGCCAACTTAAACTTTACTGCTAACCAACAGATTACTTTAGAAAATGCAAGGTTAGCACAGACAGCAAACATAGCAAACATGAGTGCAAAAAATGCTAAGACTATGGCTGATGCTTCAAATATGGCAGCGATGGACTTTAAAAACCTAGACAATAAACAACAGGCTGCTGTATTGAACGCCAAGTCTTTCTTAGAAATGGACATGACTAACCTAACCAACGCACAAGAAGCACTTATGTTTAAAGCTCAAGCTATCTCTGCCACTATCTTGTCGGACACTGCTGCTGAAAATGCTTCACGTCAATTCAATGCTTCTAGTGAAAACCAAACCAATCAGTTTATGGCTAACTTAAAAACATCTGTTGATTTAACTAATGCTGCACAGCAAAATGCTATCTCTATGTCTAATGCAAATGCGGAAAATACATTAGAACAATTTAACGCAAGCTTAAAAGAAAATCGTGAGCAATTTGAGTCTGCCCAAGGGTTAGTTATAGCGCAAGCTAATGCTCAATGGAGACAAAATGCTGCGACACTAGACACCGCTGCACAAAATGAAGCTAACATGGTTGATGCTGCTACCATTAATACTTTTACTAAAGCTACTGTAGACCAGATCTGGCAGCAAGAACGTGACATAATGGATCATGGTGAACAAGGAAAAGATCGTGCTTTAAGTATTGTACTAGCAGATAAAACTTTAGCGGAATATCAAGCACAGCGGGACGATGCTGAGGATACAGATCTTGCGAAAATCTTCTTTGATATTATCATAGATTAAAACTTAACGGGAAAAACAATGGCAAAAAACTTTTTAAAAGCGGGTATACTAAAGGCTCGTGCTATGTATGACGAAGAGACCCGAGGTTTCTATGAGGGTGGTTATGTTGATGATAGCAAAACAAAAGTGGCAGAAAAACTTCTGGGTAAACGTACTAAACTAAGGATACAAACCCCTGATACTTCTATATTAGATAATCAAAGAAACTCTTCTCTTGTTAGACGTAGACAAGAAATCACTGAGGAGTCAAGTTCTAATTTAGACAAAACTTATAATGAAATACGTAGACAAAATCAACTGCTCCGAGATGAGATGGAAGCTATGTCTGATCAAGATTTTTATTCAGACACTGGTGATGACTTAGGTAATATTAAACCCCCTGTATCTCGCAACAGTGAGTTCCCTACCTTTGATAAAGTTGTACCTACATTCAGCCCAAAACAAAATGAGTTACAGAGTTACATCTTTGAAAAAGCTAAAGACCGTGGCTATAAAGGTGCAGAACTTGCACAGTTTATGGCACAGTCTGCAATAGAAACAGATTACTTTAGGACTCTTGAAGAGTACGGAGGTGGTAAAGATAAGTATGGTGGTGGTAAAGAATACAGAGGCAGAGGATTCCTGCAGTTAACCCATGACTACAACTATAAAGCTGCTGGTAAAGCTCTTAACTATGCAGCCCTAGCAGATGACCCTGATTTAGTTTTAGACAGAGAGATTGCAGCAGATACTGCTTTCTGGTTCTGGGAAACTAATGTAAGACCTACAGTAACAGACTTTTCCAACACAAAGAAGGTTACTCGGATAGTTAATGGGCCGGGTATGCTCAAGACCCCTGAAAGAAATGATGCATTTAACTTTATGAAGTTATCTGGCACCACACTATATGAGGAATAAATAATGTTTGATGCACCAATACCGGGACAGTCTTTAACCAGAGAACCTAAGAACTATGCTTGGGAAAATCCACCAAGGATGGTTGTCCCTGAAGAAGCATTGGCTTACCACTTGGAAGAACTTAATAAACCTAAGAAAATGGAAGCCATACTAGATGCACTGCAACTAGGCTTTGAGGTTACACTGTTGACAGAAGGTTTGTTACGCAATGCTGTATCCAAGGGAGAGCATAGCATAGACGTCAGCTTAATCATTGGCCCTATTGTTCATGAGTATATTGTTGGTATGGCTGATGCTGCACGTATTGATTATGTTGAAGGCATAGAAGAAGAAGACAATTCTGAAAAACGTATGTATGCTATTCGTGAAAGTAAAGCTCGTAAAATTCTTGACAACATTAAGAATAATAAAGAACCAGACCTTGAAGAACTTGAAGCATCTCTGCCCCAACAAGAAGTAGAAGATATACCCGTTGAAGTAGAAGAGGTGTCAGAAGAAAAACCTCAAGGACTAATGGCAAGACCAGAAAGGGCTATGTAATATGGGTATGTGGAAAGGGATACGGTTATCTATAGAAGGTAAACGTGAGAGAGAAAAACAAGAAGAAGCCCAAGCTAAACTTGATGCTTTAAACTCTGAGAACATGCGGCTTAAGAAAGTAGGTATGCTTGCTAAGTACGCAAGTAAACATGGCTCTAGTTTTTCTGGGGGAGACTATCAAGTAGCTTCTGCTGGTAGCAATAAAACAGGTTTAAAAAGTTCAAATCATTATATTAATATAATAGAAAAGTTTGGCATTCAAGAGGATTTAATAGCTAGGTCAGCAGGGTATGGGCCTAGAAATTTAAAAATGATTGCAGAGAAACTCCAAGAAACTCAGATCAAACACCAAGGAACTTATGGTAAAAATTCTAAACTGCCTGTAGATTTATATAACGATGCGTTAGAATCTCTTATTATTACCCAACGCAATAACCCTACTTTTGATACAGCTAAATACGAAGAGTTGTTTGATGTTAACCTTACTGATGTAGAAAAACTTATGATTACCCCTAAAACAAATCAATACCCTGATATTGCGTTTGCGCCCGGCAGTTTGTACGTAAAAGGAAAAGTAACTCAATCAGAGATTATTGACGTAGAAAAACGTGGGGTAGACTTTGTTGTAGGTGCAGCTACAACAGAACAAAATAGACTAGCTAAAAGGTTGAGTAAGATTGTAAGTCTTAGTGAAAAAGGGACTCTATCTGAACAAGTCCAAGCTGAGAAGGGCTGGATAGAATCACGGCTAAACATAGTTAGTGGGGCTTTGGAGGACAATAAAGATAAAGACCCTTCTTCTGTTATTAATTTGTATGGAAATCAATTTATACAAGGGCTTATAGCTTCCGATGAAAGATATGAAGATGCACTATTTAACCCTGTTTTTAAAGAAGCAAGACAGACTATAATAGAAGTTCCTAACAGGGATGTTGCAATGGCACTTGCTCAAAATGGCATATTAAAAGTAGGGATGGAAGTTTTTAATCTCTCTACAGGGCGGGTCTTTCGTATAACAGGGGGAGAATAACTTGGGTAATTTAGTCTATGAATATGAAGAACCCCTTGTTTTACAGCCTACAACCACACCTGAAATACAAGATGATATTGAGTATGAAGACCCTTTGATACTACAGTTAGGTGAGTACGAAAATACTATTGGTGGGATAGAAGATTCTACTAGGGTTGTTGAAACAGACTCTGGCGACTTCATGGACTTCAACGAAGTGCTAAAAGAGTATGGTGCTGTTGAGGGAAACCTTAGTGCAGCAGAATTGACTAAAGAACAAATTATTGCTGATCCAAGGTTAATGAAAGTTCTTCGTACAAGTCTTTCTGCTCGTAATCAAACAGGCATTGGCCGTGATATCTATAGAGGTGCTACTTGGCTTGCTGGTGGTAAGACACCGGGAGGTGCTAGAGACTACTCTACTATGGATGCAGAAAAAGCCTTTGAAACTTGGCAAGAATACCAACGATCTTTTGCTGGTGGTCAAAGTGTAACTACAGCTAACGAAGTTGTCTTTGGTTTGTCTGCAAATAAAGATACTCAAAGAAAACTTGGTGCAGGTTATATGCTTTTTGATAGTATGGGTAATGCTTTTACTGGTAATGGAACCCTGTCTGAGATGGCTGATGCTACATGGGATTACACTAAGAATGCAGTGCATGATCCTATGACTCTTGGTGCGTTTGGCATAGGCAAGATACTTAGCTGGGGTGCAACTAAAACAAATGGCCTAATGCTACGCAATGCAATGATGGGACAGTTTCAGAATTACCTTAAGAGTGGTATGACTAAGACTGCTGCAAGAAAAGCTGTAGCTGCTACAGTAGCCAAGGCTGCACCTGTAACTATAGCTGACGCTGCTATCAACATGGGTGTTGATGTTGGCTATCAGATGCAGTTAATAGACACCAGTGTACAAGAAGAATACAGCAAGGCACAGACAGCCTTAGCTGCTGCTGGTGCTATGATAATACCAGCTTTGTATTTTGGTGGCTTAGGTGTAAAAGAATTGCGTAAGTCTGACGCTTTAAAAGATACATTTATTGGTTATAAAGAGATAGATAAAGTTGCCTTAGATTTAGGTGCTGAAGCTGCTACACAAGCATCACGTGCAAGGGCTTTAAAGAATGAAGATATACTAATAGACTACACAGACAGCAACTTTGGCCTGATTAAGGGAGACCCTAAACAATTCTTAAATTGGAAAGATGTTAAGGATGAATCTGAGTTAGGCATAGAGTTTAGATCAGAAGAAACTTCCGACATTAATCTTGTTGATGCTTTTTATAAACGGTTTTGGTTTGGTGATATTGATCAAGGTAAGAAGGGTTACTACGTAGCCTTAAAAGATGCAGGGTTTGTAGTACATAAATCTATGCTAGAAGAAAACAAAATAACAGGTGTGTATGGTCAAGCTATAACTATGCTACCAGAAGACACTGTTAAAAACATGGTGTTAAACTTTGAAAAATCTACTGGTAAAAGTCTTGGGATAGGTTACACACCTGAGTCTGTGTCTCAACATTTTATAAATAAAACAAGTGCTGGTGGTAAACTCTTGTGGACACCCTCTGAGATATCTCGTTTAGATAACTTAGGGTTAGACGCAAAAGAATTAGTGGAGGAGCTTGCAGGTAGAAGAGTTAAAGAAGCTGATAAACCTAAGTACCAACAGTTTGGTTTGTCTGTTTATAAACGGCTACTCACTTCACACTTAGCTACAACAGGAGCTAACATAAAAGGTTTTGTTTCTTTGGTTTATTTAAACACTGTTGCCGATGTGTTTACTTCTGCTGCTAACTTTAGTCAGGGTGCTTTTTATAAGTATGCTAAAGGTGATCTTGACAAAGCTCAACAGGCTTACAACAGAGGCTATGGCTCTATACTTGGTGCTGTACGTAGGGGGGCTGATGCAGTCTCACCAGAACTTTCTATAGAGTATGCAAAAACAATACTAGAGTTTAATCCTAAAGAAATGGAGAAGATCTTTCGTGATATAGCGGGTGATGGTGGTGCTAATGATAACTTAAAACTTTTTAATCTGGATGCTAAAGGTAAAGTAGATTCCCAAGGAAAGATAATAAATCCTAAAGCAACATTGGACCCTAAAGGTTTAGCATATAAGACAGTTAAAACTTTAGACGCTACAACTAAAGGCGCACAAACACTTACTATGGTAAGGTTACAGGATGAGATAACTAAGACTTGGGCCTTTGGTGCTAACGTAAATCAAGCTATCATGAGGGCTTACGGTAAGACACCACAAGCTTTCTTTGCTGACCCTACTGAAGCTGCATTAGAAATGGCATCAGATAAGTTTAAAAAAGAAGTTCTTGAAAAGGCTACCTTTAGAACACTAAGAGAAACAGCTTCTGTTAATTGGTCAACACTACCTGCTAACAATGCGTTTAGAGCTATAGCAGCTAATATTGAATGGGCTACAAATACAACAGTGGCAGGTTATGTAGTTCCTTTTGGTAGTTTTCTTAACACTACTATAGCTACAATGGCTGATCTTACAGGTATAAATGCAGCAAGATTTTTTACCTACAAAATTACAGGTAAACAACTAGACTTTGCAACCCAAGAAGGTGCTGAAGCTTTTGGAAAAATGGCTGCAGGTTGGTCTGCTATTGCTATAGGTGTGCCGCAAGCCAGAGAAAAAATCGCAGAAGGACTTGCATGGAATCAGGATAGAAATGAAGATGGCTCTATCAATGACCGTACTTTTGAATGGCCTAACTCTACCATAAGAGTTATGCAACAAATCTTTGCTCATGGTCTTGGAGATAGTAATGATATTAGAGACTTTAAATATTCAGAAGTACCGGGAGATTTAATTGAGGTTCTGTTTGATCAAGTCGGAGGTCAATCTGTACGTGATGTAGATGGATTTACAAGGACTTTAAAAGCATGGGGTCAAGAGATTATTGACTCTCAAAGTATACCTGAAGCACTAGGAGATTTTTTTGGACCACCTATAGCAAAAGTTTTACAAGGCGCAACACGTCCACTTGATATGCCTAACCAAGTGTACGGGCTACTGACTGACTCTAACATGACACCTGATCTAAAGCAGGGCGGTCAGACATATAACAGTGCATTAAAATATGTAAACAATTTGTTTAATGCTGTTGATGATTTACCACGTAAAGCTACTGCTACCCGTGGGTACAATAAACCTGTTGATATAGGTAAACAAATGCTGGCAGAAAGAAGATCACCTGAACCTACACCAATAGAAGTCATGTTAAATTCTGCAGGTAGGAGTTCTTGGAAAGCAATAAAATTTGATGGTCCACCAGTAATAAGAAATAAAATGAATGCTATGATTGAGCCTTATTTAAACGGGTCTGCTGTCAGGTATTTAAGAAAAAACCCAACTTATTTTAGAATGTCTTTAGCAGATAAAGAAAAAGTCATATCAGAAATTGTGGGTGATGCTAGAAAGAAAGTGCTTGCTGTATTTAAAACAGGTGCAGTACCTAAAAGCTTAGAGATGGTACGTGTTCTTTCTAGTAGAAACAAAAAAGAAACCCAAAGAGTCATGGACTTTCTGGGTTTAGAAGGTAACATTGAAGACCTTCTTGAGCAGGAAGATGGCTTAATTACCCTACAAAAAATAAAGACTTTGTCTGATAACTACAACAAAATATTCTATGGTGATCTTGGCCTAGACTAATCATCATCCTCTAACATAAAGTCTGCCCACTCATATGATGAACGCTTTACCTCAGACATATTTAAAGCCCCTCTACTACACGAAAGTATTCCAGCAAGAGCTTGTCCTGCTAGGTACCTTCGGGCAGTGATGGGTTTTATCATGTCAGGGTTACGCTTCTTGCGTGTATACTTCTTAGCTTCCTGCTCTAAGTTGCTCATACTGTTTCACTTTTTCTAAGTTCTTGAAATACTCAGTGTTGAAACCGAACTCCCAATCTTTGCTAGGACGTGTGTCAATCTTATATGGGTTGA
>Ga0209816_1003602_pt1 | contig 10596 bp, 19 predicted proteins | sample CoawatmetaG01DNA_FD_187509 | JGI IMG/M metagenome (GOLD analysis project Ga0209816, IMG submission 187509) | Marine microbial communities from the West Antarctic Peninsula - Coastal water metaG017-DNA (SPAdes) (version 2) | ecosystem: Environmental > Aquatic > Marine > Coastal ... | reverse complement strand
CGTTGGGCAATTGTAATAAAGCAATTCCGTTGCACGTTCCTGAGACACCAGCGCGTCCTCTGCTCCACAAATTACACAATCACACCATCCGATAACCGGATTTCGTTTAGCTGTCATTTTTCTCCTCTGGTACAGTTATTCTCATAAATCCAAGACGGCTAAAAATCCTGCGGATCTTTAACCTGTAAAATCCATTCGGTGGTCCGGGTGATGAGCGTTTCAACATTCAGAACGTCCACGCTTACCCCTTCAACGTGTGCAAACTCTTTAAGATCGCCCCATCGGTTCACCACATCGCCGGGATCGTTGGAAAATATCTCCCCGGTGTCTGGGTCAAACAAGCGCCGTTTTTCCAGCTTGAAATCATTACTCCAGCATTCGGTTATAACTTCCGCATAATTGGAGGCATCTGCTGCCGCCCGGACCCGCTCGTAATATTCCATCGCCCCGGACTGTTCTTTTCTGAGCTTTCGCAGTTCCCGATAGATCCCGATTGGTGGCAATCCAAAAGTCTGAAATTGACGTATTCCGTGGATCCGCGCCCATGCAATAACTCGCTCCGCACTACTGGCGGCTGGCAAATCATTTTCATCATCGAAATCAACACCGAAACCATCTATGTTCTTACTGACATATTTCGAGATATATCCGGTTGCTTTCCTGCCCTTATCCATTGCTACCACATCAAACCGGGGGGTGGTGTCGTTTCTCAATTCTTCCCGGTCTTCTGCAATCGAATAATCCCGCATAATCCCGGTAATGGTTTCCGCTTCCGTGGCATCGGAAAAGATCAGCAAATGAAAGTGGGCGGTTCCATCGGCATGGGGTTCGCAAACCCGGACACCAAAATATTGGTTTTCAGTTTGTCGGTTAATTTCTGCCCGGATTTTTTGCCAGACCTTGTTCAAGTAATCGACTGAATCCCGGACTGTTGCGCCCTCGTATTTTTTGTTAATCCTCCCGGAGGTTGTCGGGTGATATTTTGATGGCGTGGTAATCGTGTAAAAATTAGCCGTCCAGTTTTTGTCCTGCGCGACTTCTTCCATTCCGCTAATCCTTACCATCAATTCGGCTCGACGGTTGGCTCCGTTAGCAAGTGATTTTTCTATGATGTCTGCCAGTGGCACCTTGTTATCTTCATTCCCAACCTCTACCAGCTCCATGCCGTCGATTTGGTTCTTCTGATTGGTTTGTCTGATACGAAAATAATTCAGCGCCACATTTGAAATATAGGATTCTTGAGATTTTGAAACATGCCCCCGCGCCCTGATCGCGTCATCTATTCCCCGGACTAGAACCTTATTCAAAACCTTGGACCAGTAATCCTTATGGGTGAACCGATTAACGATGGTGTGCATTTCTTTATTGATGAGGTTGTGCCGTGATTTGAGCTGGTCCAAAACGCGGAACCCCTGAACGCGCAATAACTCAATATCTGCGTTATTCAATACAAGGTCTTTGTGTAGGTTTTGGAATGCCAGAGCGATACGTTCGCTGGCGGTCTTTATGTCGTAGCTGTTTTTGGCTTCATAGATCAAACCATCTATCAGCTCATGACAATCATCAACTAACGAATACCCGGTCCACTTGTTACCCGTTCGTTTCGTTTCCGCATCCGCATAGGCCGAAACATCAAACCCAAAATCGCGCAGCGTTCCAAGCCGGTGCTGGTTGTTGTGTTCGGGCCAGCCAGAAAAGCCAACCTCACCGGGTTTATAAAACCCGGCGAGGCTTACCCCTTCCAACGGGGTGGAGTCACCCCCGCCAAAACTCACCAGCGGCCCCTAGTCCACCCCCCGGACCTAACGCCGATATAATATAACCTCGCTGCAAATTTGCTTATTCCGGCATTGATTAGGCAATCTTTAAAAATCAGATCACATTGTTTGCGGGTGAACATTTTTTCACTGTAAAGAAAATCATGTAGTACCGCCGGTTTTCGACTTTTCCCGTTTCGATTAAATAGCCCCCGGATGATTCTGGGAAGGCTCGCAAGATCGGTGCTAAATCCTGCGGGGACGTAAAAAGAATGCTGTTTGTCATCTAGCACCTCCAGCCGGTTTAGCAGTTTCCATTGCCCTACTTCCGGCAGTGCGACTAGGACCAAATCCCTTTCGTTATCTTCCTCGTTGGCGTCTGTAATCGTTGCGGGCTTCTTTCCGACAATGCTCATTTGGACGCCCCCGGCATATCAAATGCTTTCAGGGCTAACGTAAGTTTTTGCAATTCCCGAATGGTTCGACAGATTTCCTCTTGTTCAAAGTTCTCGAATTGATCCCATCCGTAGACCCTTCCCAGCACAATTGGGGTTCTGGTTTTTGCTAATTTGATGATGGTAGTTTGCAGTTTGTTTGGCAGGTTCTGCCAGAAATTCCTGCGGTGGTTTTTTAGGTCATCGCTTGAATAAACGATGTCTCGCATTTCGCGCAAAGCGCGTACAGCAATGCTTTCGGCCATGATTTCAAATACTCCAATAGATGAAAAATGGAGCCGTATGATGCTTCTTATGCTAAAAAAGTATTTGACACATATTATACATTATACGCACTCTAGACGTACTTTCTGACAACGCCAATCTGATGTCAAGATGATTCTTGTAGTTGGCTCCAGAAATCCGTTGACTTGCATAGGCAAACATCAGATGGTGCGTCCACTTAAAGAATTAAAACGAAAGAAAATCTACCATAAGAAGCGATTTCATTTAGAGCATTTAGGCAAACACCAGTTTTTTGACGACAATGATTTGTCTCAGATTCTAGGCTGTTCGCGTCGCAGTGCTCGCGTTTATATAAACGATCCTTCAAAAATTCCCGAACTAGCTATTAAATATTTGCGGATCGTCGCGCTGGGTCATATACCCGGATTTGAGGCTGTGACCCTCGATGTTGAAGAACCCGGAACCATGGTTACCCAAACTAACCTGCGGTTCAATGAACAGCACCTAATGGGTTACCTCTGGCAGATGCAAGCATTTCGCTCGATGGAAAAAGAGGTTGATCGGCTACGTGCTCTCCTTGAAGCGCCGGAAATTCCTACCAGTGAGGATTTCTTCGATATGCATGATGAGGCTGTAGCAGTAAAAAAAGCGCCGCTCGATCTGATGTGGAAAATTCAGGGCGAGCGATTTAGTACCCATTCCAGAAAAAACGCAGCCATTAAGAAATTTCGTCAGGATCTGAGCTATCTGCGTTCCCGGAAACCGCCTAAGCGAGCTAAGCAAAACTTCCCACCCAACGTGGCATGGGAAGTTAAGAAGGTTCGAGAGTTCGGTGCTAGTTATATTCTGGATTTATGGGGCCAGCGTTCGCGCGGTAGCCCTGTTGATCCAAAAATAATTGGAACTAATGTAGCTGGTGTGTCGGGTGGCCGTATTGTGGTGCCGTTTGAGAAATTGGCAGAATCTGCCAAAACCCATAAATCATTCACTAAGGCGTTTTTCAGTCGCTCTTAAAGCGGATGAAATGCCTTCCTTGTACTATCTTGCGTTCGAATAATCCCTGATAACTCGCCAGCTCGATTCTGAGCTGATTCAACTTTTCGAGTTGTTCTTCGTCGTCCAGCTCCCAATCACTGGTGGGGACCAGACAAGCCGCCTCGAAACTGGTCCATTCAGTAAACTGGCTCGCAAATCCTACTTGAAGGGGTGAAGTGTTCTGGTATCCGGTTAGTTTGGTTTCCGGGCTGGGAATCATCCGCAAAATAACGGACAGGATTATTCCACCGATCCCTAAATAAATTGCAAGATTTTCCCGGCCCGGAATCAATTGGTAATCGTAAAATTCGCCAGTGAACCCCGCAACCAATCCGATTACGGACATTACAAAAACGAGTTGCCAGAGCTTTAGTTTCTCGACAAATTTGAAGGCTTCATGGGGTGACGTCATGTGACGACATGTCGTTAGGTTGACAGGTGGTATTTCTCATATAGCCGTAGTCGCCGCCCAAAAATGGCACCGATTCAGGGATATGTATTACGTGATCAACATCGGTACAGGTGTTAGCAGTGCTCGCGCAGCCGCCCAGCATGATGGCGCCGACTGCGGCAAGTAGCTGCAAAATACGTTTACCCGAATATTCCTGGGGGGTCATTTTAGTATCCGCCCGTGGGCGGGGAATCGTTGTGGGTGGCTCCCCACATGATAGTCCCGTCTGGCATAACGTGCGTTGGTCCCTCATATTCTGAGCGTTCAATCACTTCTACTCGTTTCGAGGGGTTCCAGAATAAATACCATTCTCGATTCCAATCAAATGAATCGTTGTTCATCCCGTCATCTAATAGATCGCCAACCTGATCAGCTCCACCGATCACAATGTTGTCTGGGTCCGTTGGGTCTAGGTTCGGTAGTTTGCGAGTGTATAAGTAAAGCAAACCGTAGATCACTATTCCCGGAATAATATAATCGACGTATTTCATAGGTACATGGCTCCCTGTAAATCGGTGTAATTTCCTGCCACCCTGCCCCAATTGGCAAACCCTGAATCACGAACGTCCAGATGAAACATTGACCAAGGAACACCCTTAAAAACGGTGTCTCGATAAACGCCTATACCAGTGAATCCAATTGTTTTCGCTAGATCGTAAAATGTTGCGAGGTCATCCGGGTGGATGGCGCGTCCGTTAAAACTTGGGAATACGTCAATGGCGTTTATTTTCCCACCGTTATTGATGACGTTGTGCTGTGATGCTGAATCGTCGGCTCTACCAATAGCGCCATCAACCGGAGATACGGAAATGGGGTGACCCCATTCTGTTCGAAGCTGATCGAGTTTTTTTAAAAGATCGTTATCAACCAGCGGATACCATATGCCGAATTCGGAGGCGTTGAAATTCGCCAATGCCGGTTTTGATAGTAACGTAGCGCCCAAAATTACCCCCGCCCATATGAGATATTTTCGCATTTCACAATGTTGGCTTTGTGTCTGGGAAATTTTCTGTATCTGCGGGCCATGCTCTTAACGCATTTCTGTACGTTATATAAGCCGCTCTTTCGGGATGATCTGCTATCGCCACAATCCAATCTGTATTTTTTAATTCTTCATTGCGCCATTGCCGCGCTGACCAACTGGGAACAAGCAATAGCTGCTCCTCGCTCATTGGTTCGGGTGTCGGTTCCTCTTCTAGCTCAAACGAATCAAAATTTTGGCTTTGAACAAACCCCAAATCAGCGCAGATAAGGTTAGATTCTTCCCCGCGAACTACTCTAAAATTTGGCATTATGCTGGCCTCATGTAAATGATTACACCACCGCCGCCGCCGTTGCCGCCGCGAGCGAAAGAATCGGTTGGGTTTCCGTTTTGAGTAAATCGGTAATTTATTGCGGCGCCGCCACCGCCACCTAGGCCCCCTCTGCCGCCATTGCTGGGCCAGTTGTTTGCGCCATATGTAACGCCGCCGCCACCGGCAAACATTCCGCCTTGGCAAGCGCTCGGCGCATAACCAATCGTAGTGCCGTTATGAGATCCACCGCCACCCGCACCAGTTCCGGCTAAAACGAATCCACCGGGATTATCTGTTATTGATTTTTCGCCGCCAATGCCGTCACAAAAAATATCACCAAGACGTTGTAACCCTCCCGGTTCCCCCTTGTTCTGGTAGTTCCACTTGACGTTATGACCCGCACCAGTTCCACCTCCGCCGCCGCCGGTAGAGCCACCTGACATCTGACCAGCACCGTTGCCACTGGTTTGATAGTTCGGACCCCGGTTGCCAGAGCTTCCGTTTGCGCCTAGACCGACTGCGCCTCCGCCAAAAGCCCATCTTCCTCCCTGTGGAGTAGAGACTTTATTTCCAGCACCGCCGCCAGTAGTATTTTTTATATTTCCGTTCGTGCCTACGCCGCCGGTGCTTGCACCAGATGCGCCGCCCGTCGCCGTTAATACCGCGTTCGCCGCTATTCCCGGTCCTGTCACAGTGGTTGTGCCGCCGGTTCCGCCACCCGTCGTACCACTATAATTTACGCGATGTGCGCCGCCGCCTTCACCGCCGATTGTTAAAACAAACTCATCCCCGGCGGCTACAGGCAATAACGAGCAAGCTAAACCGCCAGCCGCACCACCGGGAGTTGTAACCATAGCGCTGTTTTGGGTGATACCGGCCATCCCGCCACCGCCGCCGCCAATGGCCCAAATCGTCATTTGAGCGGCATAAGGAACCACGTAGGTCTGTGATGACGTAAAAATTTCAGTAAAAGTTCCGCCTAGTCCTCCGCCGCCGCCACTTGAACCAACAATCGAGGTCATGAATAAGTCTCCGTGAATAATCGAACGTCGACGGTTGCCCCGGCCCTAGCAAATAGCTGATCTCCAGATGTGTAATTGAATACCTCGCCGCTTTTCACTAAAAACCCTGTGACTACGGTAACGCCAACCACATTGCCTAGATAAATATCGCCGTCGATTGGACGTATTAAAACTGTTCGGGATACTGCACTGGCTGCAACCAATGAGGCCGCCGATGTTGTCACGTTCGGGTCTGCCAGTGTAATGGTAGATGTGCCGCTTACCTTTGTTGATAGTCCCCCGGTGATGTTTACTTGACCAGTTAAACGAGAATCTGTCAGAGTTGAATCGGAATAACCAAACCCGTTTTGGAATTGGAAAGTTTCCTGCCCTCCCCTACCGTTGTCTGGTGTTCCTATGTAGAGCGTTACGGTTTGAATCGCGCCGCCGTTCGTTACTTCGATCCGGTCAAAATCTGCGGCCAGTGGGTTGTTGTCAGACGTCGGTTTGTTCAGTAGCAGGTCAAAAGGTAGGTCACCTTGGGTGCATCTGATCGTGTCGCCGGCTGCGGCAATCGGCCAAATTTCGTTAGCTGCTAATTGCTTTGTAAACTTTCTTAATCCCATTTTTTACCGCCCAAAAATATAGGCAAGTCCGGCAATAGATACCATCGCGCCTATCAAATAATATGTGTTTGTTATCAATGATTCTTGTGCCGTGGTGTTTTCGTCTGCTATCTGTTCTACGCTAGTTGCAAACGATCCAGACAATGCCTGTATTGTTTCGTCCGTTTGCGCCCCGTACCCCTCCAGAATGTCATCGACTGTTGCAAACAATCCCGTGGTTTGTGTCGTGAGGGCTTCAATACTACTTTTCGATATTGACGCCGCCGCTTCTATTGCGCCGAAATCGGTAGTGGTCACATATGTCTGGGTATTGTCAACGAACGAGTACGCACTGTTGTCGGTGTTCGTGGTTGTGGTTTGTGACGAATCGGTTTGATCCACGCTGTTATCAATTTGAGTGACTGACCGGTCAGAATTATCTGAATTGTCAATTTGCGTAACCGAACTATCCGAGTTGTCGGTGTTCGTTGTGGTCCTAACGGATTGGTCAGTGATCCAGATACTGTTGTCGACTGAGTTATCTGACTCATCTATTTGATAAACCGAATTGTCTTCACTGATATTTACATTGGCGTTTTGATCGTCGCCCGCCGTAATATTAATGTTGGAAGCTGTACCATCGTCCTGCGCCTGAGAACCTTGTTCACTTCCAGCCGTTAAACTGGTGCTTTCAGAGCTGCTATCGAAAATTCCCATTTTTTATTTTCTCAGAATGAAAACTGCCGCAATCGAAACCGCAATCACCCCGGCGACAATGATTCCTACGTTTATCGGTTCAGCGTCGAAAAACCCCGCGCCCAATTGGACGCCGCCCATCGAAATGTCTCCAGATTGCGCACGAGAGTTTGCAGACGATGACCCGGTAAAATTAATCGGTGGTATCGGTGGCATTATCGCGTAACCAAGATGGTAACGAGAACCAAAACCGCAACCGCTGAACCCCCCAGGATTAATAAATTACGCTGTTGCGCCGCCTCATATTCCGTTTCCCATTGATCGAGAACATCGGGGGTAACGGTGGTGCTCGTTGTGTTATCAACCGGCACCGTTTTTTCTGGGAATTCTTCATTTATCCATTCATCGGTGGCGCGTTGTGCGCCACCGACAAGAACATCACCTAAATCTGACCAGAAGCTCATGGGCTAGTGTCCTGAGTTATGAAGGCCGATATATTCGACGTAAGCGGTTACCGTTTCGGCTGCGCTCATTGTCAATTCAAACCGTAGATCGGAAACTCCGGCTGTCACATACGCCTGATCCCCTGCACCCAATTCGCTTGAATCAATATTAAACGTGTTGGCAATAGGTGTTCTAACGCCATTCGTTTGTATCAATTCATTTTCGGCTTTAGTTCTCTCGAAAATAATTGCGTTGTCACGTTTAACCGTGATCGCGTCAATTTTTCCTGAGCTGGTAGGCGTATGAAAAAAGATTCGGGAAATCAAATCAGACCCAAACGGGAAATCAGATTTCTGGTATATGCCAGCACCACCGGGAGAAAACGAAAACTTACGTTTTTTGATGATTCGGTTGTCTGCTAGTTGGCCGGTTGAAACGATACCCTTAGCACTTAGCGTTGGGTTTGTACTTCCAGCGATATCAATTTCAAGTTGCAGCGTTCGCATCAATCTTGAATTAATTGCTGTCGCTTCTCTGGCGCGTGGCAAACTTAGGCCAGCACGTTCAAAGTTGATTGTTGAAAGTTTGGTTGTGTTGTTGCCAACTGCCAAACCGTCAAACGCTTGGTGATCGTCAAGATGAGCACCAGAGACATCCCACACTGGGACACCATCTGCCATTACCCTAATGCCGGTAATATGATCGTGATTAAAAGTTCCACCCCTTTGTAAAATCAGTTGGTGATAGTTCCAACCTATTGGCAGATTCATTGTCGCTGTGCCGTTTGCTACTCCGCCAAAACTGGGGAGTTGTATTGTTCGCTTTGCCATTTTGTTATTCCTAATTCGTTTACGGAAGCCGTTTAATTAAACGGGAACCCATCATCGAAACGCCCGTCGTCGAAAATATCGACTTCCCGCGCAATCTCATTTGGGGTGGCTTTTTCTTTTTCTTTTTGTTGTTTTGAAAAAAACCAAACGGCTCCGGCAATTGCGAGAACCGCTAAAATTGTGTTACTTGAGTCCATTAGCCTAAAACTAATTTTTTAGCTGCTGGTACTCGTGCAACGACAGCAAGCGCAACCATTGTTGCAACTACTGTTGTGACTTGAGATTTAGAAAGCATCATCGGTTCACCTTTTGAAGATTATTTTTTGAACAAGGATTTGCGCGATTACTGCGACTACTACAGATTGCAATATTGGGTTCACGAAAACGCCTTGGGTTAGTTGTTGGGGTGAACCCTAAACGTGTGCTCTGGGGTCAGATCAAGAAAAACCAGACCCCAAAGGTGTTTTGGGGGGCGTAGCGAATTACTTGGGGGTTTTGGCGCGTGGTTTTTTCTGTACTTGGGATTTTTTGCGGGTTGCGTTGCGGGTGGAATCGAAATCAATCAGCTTCGCCGGGGATGGCCCTTGCTGTTTGTGGAAAAATTGACCAATTGGAAGTGAAAAAATTTCGGTTTCTGCTACGTCAATTTCTCTGGCAATTATTTTGGCATCCCTTCGGGCGTGGCATCCCACATAAAGGTTTTTGACTTGGGTCAATATCGTTTTGTCGATCTCTTGGGACCGCTGGCTGGTTGCTAGAATGATCCCCCCAAACTTACGGGATTGGTTGATTAATAGCCCCCAGTATTCCCCGGCTTTGCCGATGCCTGATTGAATACCAGCCGCCTCTTCCACAACAATCAATACTCGATGTTCGCCGTTTAAAACCTTTTCCCACAGCGCCCGACAGAATAACTCGAATGCTTTGTGGGAAGGTTTGTCCAGAGTAACCGCGATTTTCTGCCGGTCAGTATTTAAGGATTGAACAAACGCGCCCATCGTTTTGGCTCTGGGTGCGTTGTGGTCATAGCCGGGATCCCAAATGTATTGCCGGTGAATCTGGTTAAATAGCGGGTTCGCTTTCAGGGCTGTACTCTTCCCGTACCCCGTTGTCGCCAGATATAGGCAATGCTGGTTCGGACGTGACGGGTTCGGATTTCGGTTTTTCATTTTTTTTCAGTTCAAGTTGCATTTGATATTTCGGACCAAAAACAAGGCCCAGCGTTAATAGCAGGGTAATTTCTGGCGGCATCGAATAATTGCCAGATAGATATTTTTCCAAAACAGCGTCTAGGCTTATGGCAATTGATTTGCTTTGATCTTCCTGCACATTCCAATGATCTGAATTGAAGTAACCCGCTAGACCAGCTCCCGCCATCGTCACAATCATTTGCAGCGCCATGATGATTTCAGCGTTTGGAACGTGTCCCGGTGGGGGTTGATTGCCGTTGATAGGTTGAGGCTGATTCTCCTGCATTCCCATATCAACCGGCGCTGGTTCGCCGTCGATTTCTGCGGCCATTTCTAGCAATTCATCTGTCATAATTCTTCAAACCATCCCGATTCTGTTTTTTTTGGTTCTGGCTCCGGTTCTATTTCAATTCCCGCCGTCGCCTCGATTGTCTCGATTGTCTCGCTCTTTTCGCTTAAAAGTGGGGTTACAGGTTCGGCCAGGAATAACTCGGAACTCTCATTTTCGCTTGAAAGTGGGGAATCTGGCTCTTCTGGCTTTTTTTCCTCACCTTTCAAATAAAGACTTCGACTGATTGCCGCTTGAAATTCCCCCCCCTTCATTCGTACGCC
>Ga0209816_1003600_pt1 | contig 10598 bp, 13 predicted proteins | sample CoawatmetaG01DNA_FD_187509 | JGI IMG/M metagenome (GOLD analysis project Ga0209816, IMG submission 187509) | Marine microbial communities from the West Antarctic Peninsula - Coastal water metaG017-DNA (SPAdes) (version 2) | ecosystem: Environmental > Aquatic > Marine > Coastal ... | reverse complement strand
CTTTTTTGGAGTTTGCTTCGAATCTAAAATCTTTTCACCAAAGCGAGACATAAGAACAGACAATGATATCTGCTCAGTATCATCATCACGAATGTTTATCTCAAATGTATCAGAAGAACACTTACGTATTGTTCCTACTTTGACACCAGCGTCTTCTACAATCCAAAACTTATCTTTAATTATTTCTTTTGTGTATGTCATTTTCAAATTTCTTTAAGTATTTTCCATGTTTCTTTCCAGTTCTTTACTTGATGACATTTAGAATACTTATATGGACTATACTCAATCGCTTGAGCAATCCCATAATCATTCCCGCCAGGTTGTATATTATCGCCAAAGAATGTTATCTTATCTTGGAATGTAAAATCTTTTAGTATTTGTGCTTTGTCTTTGCCTATCGTTATGATATCTAGCCCAGTCTCGCCTGCTATCTGCGATACAATATTAAACTTCTCAGAGAATAGTTTGTTAAATTCATCAGAGATTAACTTGCGTTCTTTAGTTGTAGAGTCATACTTAACATACTTCTTTCGTTGTGCCTTGGTCGCATTTCTACCCACGACACTAAAGTTCAACAAACCTGGTCTTGACTCAAAATGTAATCCAGTTCTGATATCGAATTTGCTACTTATCATTTTCTTTAATAAGAACTTATGTGCTACCTCTGGCAACTCAAAGTCTTTGGTGTTGAATACACAAACACCCCTTTTATGTTTGGTGTTACCTGATGAGTTGTATACGCATTCCACATTTCTAAATAGTTCTTTGCCAATCTGTTCTAAAGTTTTATCTGAATCGCTTCCAGTAACTAGATACACTTGGTGTGAATCTGCGAAATCTAAGAACCACTCTAAAAACTTTTTATCAATCTCTGCCCTACTAGGCGTGATTGTGCCGTCTACATCAAAAATATAGACGTGATTACTCATCATACAGGATAACTTTTATTCAATATGGCTGCCATTTCATCGGGTGCTTTCGCAAGATTCTGTAAGTCGTGTATACCACAAAATTTTAGAAAATGCATACCAACCCCTTGTTTAGTTTTTACTACACTATTTTCAGCAATCGTTTCAACAAACTTCACTTTTAAATCCATTGGTTGTGCAGTCAAGTCAACTAGTTTTACATTGCGTTCATAATCATCACGGACAGTATGTTCTTGGCCATTATGGTCAGTCCATCGCTGTAGCATAAAGTTGTTCCAATTAAATCCACCAGAATTCTTATCTGCAAATGCTTCTAACATACCTACTTTATTTCTAGTGCCTTTCGTACGACACCCCGGATATGCACTAAAGATATTATCTGATGTATCACCCCGGACACATTTCTCAAACAATGCCCACTCTGGGTCTACTTTTTCTTTAATCTCGCCAGTCTTCTTTTCTTTAATAGGAGTCATGTTCTTATCATCTTTAAAGAAACCATCTTTAGTAATGATACGATTCTGCACTCCGTCGTACATAGTTACGTTATCTGTAATTAGTTGGAAATAATCACTATCACTTGATACAATAATATGATTATCATTTGGATGTGCCTCGATAAACAAAGCAATCATGTCGTCTGCTTCTGCTTCGGGATTCTGCAACAACGTTACGTTTGTCTTTTCATTTAGAAATGTAATCATATCATCATATGATTGAAACATGATTTGGTCTTCTTCTTGCTCTCTAACACTCTTGGCCATTCTAGCAACAACACGATTCTTTTTGTACGGTTCATAGAAATCTTTACGCCAACTGCGCCCTTCTAAACAGAACACAGCATGGTCCGCGTTGAATTTATTGTAACATAGTTTAACACTACTAAGCATTATATGATATGCCATACCAATTTTCATATCAATAGTAGCACCACGCATTGCTACGTGTTTTGCTCTATGATACATGTTGAATGAATCTACTAAAATAAATGTACTCATGTGGTTCCCATTATAAAAAAGTTATTAGGAATACTCGGAAGTATTATTGTCTGTTTTAATCTTACTAATGATTAGTCCGTCTTTAGATGTGGTGTCTACACTTTTTCTGATACCTTCTTCGTCTTCTAAATCATTTAGAACAATGTTTTTGCATAAGTCACTAAACCAATTATCAACAATCTGGTCTTCTTCTACACCTTCATATCCTGATTTTGCGAGATATTCTACAAAATTCTCATTGAAATCTAACTCAAAAAATCCTTGTCCTGGTGAGTTTTCGTCTAGTTCCATACCAACAACTCTAATGTACTCTTCGCCATTAAAGTTTGCCATGTTCTTATCGTGGGCATGTTGGTCTATATGACCATACTTGAAGTTAATCTTTTCAAGTGCAATTGCTTGTTCTTTCTCATCTGCAATTTTTCTTGCAATGGCTCTTTCTTTTTCTTCTGGTGTGCCAAACCAAGTAGTTGGATTCAGTGTTTTACTCATTTTCGTCTCCCTTTTGTCTATATACTGGAATGTTTTGTTTCTCATCAATACCACTAAAGATACCAACCTTTGAGTTTCTTTCCCAACATTCAATAATATCATCACGAATATATTCCAATGGAGTGCCAGTTGGATATTCATGTTTCCAATTATGGGCCATTTTCATAGCATTGACACGTATAGTTTGAATCCTACGTTTCTCATAATATTCTTTTCTTCTGTATTCAATTCTATCCATAAACTTCTTCGAATACTTTTTTCCGAATAATGTCTTAAGCATTATAGTTTCTCCTTTTCATATTCAGTGAAGTCGTAGTCTTTATCTCTCCAAACTTCGTTATCATTGTTATCTAAAATTTTAATCCATTCGATGTCAAAGTCTCCTAATCCAACTGGCGTTTCATTTTCTGGTTCATGGTCGACTGCGTTCTCACCCAAATCATCCATTAAATCATCTAAACTTTCAGCAGTGTTTCCTTCACGTACAAAGAATACCTTTTCAGCATCATAGTAATTTACTTCCCATAGGACTGTAAATTTTTCTAAATCGTTGCGTACTACTGGCATTATCCTTCTTCTTCCATCATCTTTTCCCAAGCGATAGTCATACTGTTAAACATTAAATCATAGTGAAACTTTGCTCTATCTTCTTCATTTAAATCACCACTATAGTCGGCTTGTAGTTCATCAGCAAGAACTTCTGCAAAGTATTCTATGTCTTCTTCATCTTCTATTGTTTCTATATGATGACCATAATAGTTTTCTACTGTTTCGTAGTCAGACTCTAGTGCAATTGCAAAATGTTTTATTAGTGTATCTTCTTCTACCATCCTATTTTCTCCCATGGAACATCTTTGTCACCAAAATGTCCGTATGTGCAGTTCGCACTGTATTCATAAAAATTAAACAAATCAAATCTATCAATGATTCCTTTAGGACTCAAATCAATGTTCTCGCGGACAAACTTCTCAATACTCTTACTGTAACCGTTTGACTCAACATAGATACTCGTAGGTTGTTTAACACCAATTGCATAACTTAATTGAATGTTACACCAATCTGCCATGTTGTCTGCTATTACATTCTTGGCTAACCAACGTGCCATATAAGCGGCACTTCTATCTACTTTAGTCGGGTCTTTTCCACTAAATGCACCACCGCCGTGAGGAGCAAAGCCACCATAAGTGTCCACGATAATCTTTCGCCCAGTAAGTCCAGTGTCACCATCAGGTCCGCCAATAACAAAATTACCAGTAGGGTTAAGATGGAATACAGTATTGTCGTCAATTAAATCTCCTAACACTTCAGTTGCTGCCGTTTTGGCAAGATTTCTTGCTGATTCGATGTTACCATCTTCGGTATGTTGAGTACTTACGACAATCTGGTCAACACGAGTTGGTCTACCACCTGCGTATTGCATACTAATTTGTGATTTAGCATCTGGACCTAATACACCAGGAACAGAATTGCTAATTACTTTTAAATGTTTTAATACTTCGTGTGCGTAATAAATTGGTGCTGGTAAGTAAGCATCATTATCGTTACAAGCATAACCGAACATTAGTCCTTGGTCACCTGCGCCAAAGTCGTCTGTACCTTTTGCAATATCTACACTTTGACTATGAATTTCATTATAAATCTTTAGTCTTTCCCAATGAAAGCCATCTTGTTCATAGCCAATCTCTTTGACTTTTCTACGAATGATGTCGTCTACTTCTTCTTTAGAAACATTGAAGTTCTTCACTTCACCCGCAACTGTAACCATGTTAGTTGTTACAAGTGTTTCGATAGCAACACGAGATGTTTCATCACCATTTTTAAGTCCTGCATCAACTAGTGCATCACTAATTTGGTCTGATACTTTGTCAGGATGTCCATCCGATACACTTTCACTTGTAAAGATGTAATTTTGGTTCATATGTTATTCCTTAATACTTAAAATTAATACTCTATCTACTATTATATCAAATAATAGGGCAAATGTCAATCGGTTTCTTCTATTGTTCTTGTAATATCGAGTATACGTCATGACCATCATCACGTAATCGTTTACCACCACCCAAGAACTCAAGTTCCATTATACTAAGTATCGCAACAATTTCTGCACCCGACTGTTCTATCAATTTAATTGCCGCTTCAAGTGTTCCACCCGTTGCGATAACATCATCAATGATTAATACTCGTTCATTGGGCTTGATTGCATCTTCTTGTAAATGCAATTCATCAATTCCATATTCTAACTCGTACTGAGTGAAAATTGTCTTACCTGGAAGTTTGCCTTTCTTTCTAGCCATAGAAAATGGAATACCAGTAGAGGCGCTTAACGCACCTGCCATTGGAAATCCACGAGCATCTAATCCAACTATCTTGTCATAGAAGATATTATTATCAACTATGTAGTCATTGAATAACGACATAACATCACGTAAACCAGTTGGAGCATTAAACACACTCGCCATATCTTGGTAGAGGACGCCAGGCCTAGGATGGTCTTTTATGACTCTAACATAATTTTGTATTGTTTTGGGAGTTGGTTTAAGAATACTCACTAGTTGTGTTCTTCTAGTTCTTCTTCTAAATGAGAGATTTCTTCTTTTAGATGTAGTTTTTTCAATTTCAATTTAGAAACAACGTTATCTTTTGTGTGCATTTTAAATGCGGTAACTATTCCTTCATCTAAATCTCTATGTTGCTTTTTTAAATATATTAGGTGTGTGCGTTTCTTTTCTAGTAATGAATTATTTGTCATTCGCTTCTCCTATAGTTTATTTCTTACCCGCAGTAGTCAATTCATCGAGCGGGATTACCATGTATGGTCCTTTATTATAGGCAGGCATAATTGGGTAAGTCTTACTGATATTCATTCTTTCTTGTTGTTGTTCCCAACTATCTCTACTATCAACTCTCGCCCGTGGTACAGATGTACTTGATGGGACGTATTGAGTTGCCCTTACTTGTGGTGGTGTCCAGCCACCCATTGGACCAGTTGCTGGAGTATTATCTTTTGCATAATATCCGGCAACGTAGTCTATATAGTCCTCAAAATTCATCTGTGAACTATGTAAATGCTTCTGTCTTAAACGTAAATTAGTTGCTCTCCACTCGACTTTGGCATCTTGCCTCTGTCTACTTGTCAGATGTTTACGTCTTTGCATGAACTTATTTATGTATTTAGTGTCCTGCTTTTGCTGGTAAAATGTATTCGTATAAACCTAAACCACTATCTACTTGAATCATCATTGCGCCCTGGTCTGAGATTTTCATATTCATTGTACTTGTATCACTAAGTCTAAGGATAGTTAGAACTGTTGACAGTGGAAAACTCCAACCAGTCTTTAGTTCGCCTTCGACATTTGATGCAAATGGAAGTTCTACTTTATCTGTTGAACTATCACCAATAAAGAACACCAAATTACCTTTGACTGTTCGTGCAGTAAGCAATGGGTCAAAAGAACCTAGAATTCCAGCAAAGTATTGTAAGTCTTTGATTGCTTTCTGCGTAGGCATAATATCTACGTCCCAATTTGCTCCACGAAAACTTGCTGTCTTAATTTGGGCATCGACTAATTCACTTACGATTACACGATACGAACTATCAAAACCGCCTTCCATTGAGAAGTTAAGTTCAGTAGTAACATCTTCGCCATTACGTGTTTCTGAGCCTACACTCACATCTGCTTCAATTGTCTTTCCTTCTCTGTCTTCGCTAGTATAACTAAGCAAACCATTTAATACGCCTAATCGACCTAGACCGAACTTCCCTTCAAATTCAGGAACAGGCTGATGTAATTTACCACGCAATACAACAGTACGTTCATCGTCCATCGCATCGATTGTAGTCTGTTCTTTGTCTGTTGTTACTTTAGCCGCTTGAATAATGCCCAACGAATGTGTGTGTTTGACAATATCTTTTAAAATATCCCGCATTTACTTACTCCTTTTGATTAATTACTTAATTATAACACAAATCTAACCAATTTGTCAACCTATAAATCGAATAGATTATCAAATGTTTCTGATGCATTTGCATCACTCATATCCCAATTTAGTACTCCAATTAGATTTTCTAACTTCTTATCAACAATAGTCTGTTCCATTAACTCGTGGTCAAATGGCAAATCCTGAAACCATTGAGGTATTTTCGTTGCATCAACAGGATATGCTACAGCCTTCAACTTGAATGTATTTGGCTTTAGTTTACATATAATACACTTCATACCATCTACAATTTCTACTGCGTACTTGTCTTGATTAAGTTCACGTAACATATTCCAGTTTAGGGCGGCTGATACATGACCTGGTAGATGAACTTTATCTCTTTTAGTTTTATCACCACCCGTATTTAAATCTCTTGCTAATGCCTTCTTTGATGCATTTACTCGATTCTTATAAGAGGTCAAGTTGTTGACACGAGTCTGTGCGCCCTTTTCCCAACCTGGTTTTGTTCTAAACTCTTTCTTGAATGTTTTAACCATCTCAATAACTTCTTCTCGTGTACCATCAGTTAATACTTTTAATAGTACATCACTTAGAAACTGTTGCATATATTTCGGAGTATCACTTCTCTTTATGTCAATACCCATCACTTTGACTTTACCAGGGCTACCATCTACATCACGGCGAATACCATCGTCATCATACATAAGCAATGCGTATCGTTTCTTCTTAATAAAGATACCCGTGATTGCACAATTCTCACGCCCAGCAACGATAATCTCGCCTTCTTTTCTAGGAACATTAAAGAATGTCTTCATAAACTCTGGAAAACTAACATTGACTTGATTAGTAACTTCATCGTATAACATTAATACTTTATCTTTACCCCATTCAATAGTACCATCATCAATCTCTTGTTTGTAAACAGGATACATAGAATAATATATAGAGTCTGTGTCACCGTAGATAACTGCGGGCCCCTTATAATCGTATTTGCCAACAATCACTTCATTACACTTTGCACCCATGTGTCTTGTTATACAACGACCCGTTAGAGTTGTCGATTGTCCGATGCGTTTGTCGTAGAAACGACATCCTTGATTCAACAATGCACCATATAACGAGTTCAAGTTAATCTTTTTAACTAACTGTCGATTGTGCCAGTGGGCTATTGCAGTTGAGTCACCCGCAGTGATAGCCTCTTTCTTCTTCTCTTGCATTACTTGTCGTTCTGCATACCATCGTTCTAACAAACTTGGAATAATACCTTGAATATCTTGTTTAAATATAGTACCATTTGCAGTGACAGTCCAGTTCAAATCACTATTGAATATCAAATCATAGGCTTCTGCACCAGAAAGTTCTTGAGCAGTTTTAAGTTCTTCAAAAGGAGAATCTTCGAGAACTAAAGTAACTCTACTTGCTTTATCCTTTTCGTTAACTAAACGAAATTCTTCTGTACTAAATGTTTCATCCCATGCTTGAGATGAGCCAAAAGTCTTTGCCCCTGTTTTCCTTCCTTCTTTTATTCTTGCACCAATCATCTTGTCAGTCAAGTCTGGTCTTAGTTGTCCAGCAATAGTTTCTGGAGACATATTCATTGCACGAATAACTGACGGATAAAGAGAGTTGATATCAATACCGGCTACCCAGCGTTGTAATCCCGCTTTAGGTTTTGCCACAAAAGCACCCGCGGCCTTCTGCATCTCAATCTCATAAAGTTCTTCATCGGTATGCTCAACATCATCATCTGACCGCACACGTCTTTTTCTATCAGGAACAACCATGCCACGTCTATGTGCTTCGTTAATGATTGCTTGTTCGGTCACAGCAACAGCACCCATTGTTGTTTTGATATTCACTGTGTTATCGTGTGCAATCTCATTAGCAAGTTCAATAAACCTAAGTTTCTTATCAAGTTTATCAAGCAACGCGGTATCTTGTCTGTTATATGCCACAAACTTATGAAAGTCATTGTTATATAACTGGTCTAACGTACCTTCGTATGCTACTTTTCTTTCACCAACTTCATGGGCACCAATTGTATCAAGTGCGTATGAATGCATTTCGTGGTAAGTATACTTACGATACAGTTCTAAGTAGTCTAAGTGAATTCTTCCAAACAAGTCAAATGTTTTTTGCTCTTTGCCATACTTCATTACTTTTCTTTCTTGTGGATATAAGCCCCACAAACATAACTTTCGTGTATGCGACTTACTCAATATCTTAGTAATTCGATTGACAGTATAAGGAATATCATAACCTTCAGAGTTCCAACCAGTTAACACATCGGCATCTTCAATGACATCTAAAAAATCATTAAGCATATCTGCTTCACTTAGATATAATTCTGTATTGTCGAATTGTTCACAGATTCGTTCTGCCTCTTTAAGACCTTCGCCACTTCGCATTCCTTTTGGTGGGATAACAAGAGTGACTAATAAGTCAATCCATTGGAGATGGACAGATATTGCAGTGATTGGCATGAACGGGTCGCTAGGGTCCGCAAACCCTCGACTTGCATCGAAGTCTGTTTCGATATCGAAGAATGCTGTATTAAGGGTTGGCGAATCAATACCGTTGTAATTTTCACTTAAACATTTTACTTCTGGCTTCATATCACTTTCGAAAAATGTTTTACCAGTATTTATTTTTCGTTCTTTATGAAGGTCTTTAAGACGTTTACATTTGATTTGTCGCACTTTGTCACCATGAATACTTACATGGTCACCACGTGGGTCTTTCACATAGAAAGTACGCCACGCAGGATAATCATTGTAAACTCGTTTACCCTTGATTCGTTCTACAACTTGAACAATATCTTTGTCTTTGTTGTAGAATGCATCTACATAACTCAAAGAGTTCGACCTACAGTTTCCAAAATTGTTTCCATATCTTCGAAATCTGCACGAGTTTCTACTAATTTAGCCTTGTGCGCCACAGAGATTGCCTTATTTAATACCGATGGTTTAACATCGATTTCTTCAGCAATAGCCCTTACAGTATCACGCAAACCGCCCTTAAGGTCTTCACATTCTTGTAGAACTAGACAACCTTCATTTACTAATTGAACGAGTCTGGCTTTTTCTTCCTGATTAATTGCGTCAATTGACATATACATCTCCTATAAGTTGAACAATAAAAAAGAGTGTTTACACACTCTTTATATATTAACATAGGTGACTCTAAAAGTCAATAGGAATCTATGATTTTATTTTTTATCATCTTTATTACCACCAAATAAATTATCACCAAATATTATTGACTTCAGAGATCTATTATAATATTTTTTATTAAATGCGTCAGGATCGTCCCATTTACTTTTTCTTTGATTATTTGGATTTTTTTTGAATGCTCCTTGATTATACCAAGGTTCGTTCTTGTCTACCTTATTCTTGTTAGATTTAGGTGATAAATTGTCCCAATCCATCTTGTTACCAATCTTGTTGGCGGCTTTCTGTTTTCTTGCTTTATCTGATGGCACTTTAGCAAATCCTGGACCTTTTTCATCTATAGACTGTTCCATTGCTTTTTGCATAATTTCATCAGCCCTATACTTTGATGCCATAAGAGGATTACCGAATCCAGTTGAAACTATTGCATTGCCAACTGCTTTGCCTGCCTTTTTAGCACCCGTTGTAGCGAGTTCAACACCTTTTTTAACTATAGCACCACGTCTGCGTTTCTTGTCTTTATCGATTCCTGTACCACAGCCCGTCTTATCTTTAACAGTAGGATTATTGCATTTCATATTTACAATCGTTCTGCCTTTTGAACTATTTGGATCATGTGCCTTACCATTTTTGTCTATAACTGCATCTTCTCCTGTATACTCATTAATAAGTTTGCCATTTTTTGAATATACCGATTCTACTTTCCAGTAATTGCTCATACCATTGCTTTTGCTTTTGCTATTGCTACTGCTATTACTGTTAGAACTATTATTACCACCCACAACTCTATTATAAACGTCACCACCAACTGTTAATCCTGTTCCACTGCCACCCTGGTACATATCTACTCCAGAGATTGCACCCGTTGTCTTTAATGCAGGCTTGCCACCGGACGCTTTCCATATTTGCTTGAGGACACCGTCCCCGCCACCAGGCTTTATTCTAGTTGCTACAGAGTTAGGATTCATACCTTGCTTAAATTTGCCTGCGTTTTTTTTAATAACATTAGTAACTGCCTTCTTACCGAACTTTTTGGCTAATGCTTTCGCTGCCATTGGTAGTAGAACCCT
>Ga0209816_1003593_pt1 | contig 10606 bp, 12 predicted proteins | sample CoawatmetaG01DNA_FD_187509 | JGI IMG/M metagenome (GOLD analysis project Ga0209816, IMG submission 187509) | Marine microbial communities from the West Antarctic Peninsula - Coastal water metaG017-DNA (SPAdes) (version 2) | ecosystem: Environmental > Aquatic > Marine > Coastal ... | reverse complement strand
TCGACAACTTCACCTTAGATACCTGCTGGCCGGCCATGGCTTGCCCTGATGAAGCCTGCGGCCGCTTCGCGGCCTTGTCTTCATCAGGGCCACAGTGGCTCCCGTTCCAGCGCTTCCCAATGTGCTATGGGCCGGAGTTCATCTCGAAGGCGCTCGATCGCTGGGCCTACGAGAACGGCGTCACGTTGGATTTCAGCCGTCCGGGCAAGCCGACGGACAATGCCTTCGTGGAATCGTTCAACGGGCGCCTGCGGGACGAATGCCTGAACACGCACTGGTTCCTGTCCCTGGAGGACGCCCGGGCCAAGATCGAGGCATGGCGACGCGACTACAACGAGAGCCGTCCTCACACATCGCTTGGCTGGCTGACGCCGGTGGAATATGCTGCTGCCGCGGCCAAGATCTCGGCCGAATGAACGCCGGAAACTCACCCTCGACCTGGATGAGAAACCGGGGGACCCTCAAAGACAAATTAAGCGACTCTCAATCTTTTGTTGAAATGTACGCCGCAAAGACGTACATGTGCGTGAAGGTTGGATGAGGTGTGCCATGCTTGGCTTTCAGGATCAGGTCGGCGCCGTTGGGGAGCGCAGCAGCGAGCGGATGAACTTCCGTACCAAGCCGCGCATCAAGCAGGCGATTCAGCAGGCTGCCGCTCTTTCCGGTGTGGACGATTCCGTCTTCACGATGAACGCGGCCTATCGCTCTGCGATGGAGACGATCGCGGCGCACGAACGCACCACCCTGCAGCCGGTCGATCATTCGCGCTTCTTTGCGGCGCTCGACACGCCGCCGGCACCCACCGAGCGACTTCGGGCAGCATTCGCGCGGCATCGTGAGACGATCGTCAGCAGGTGACGGCGACAGAGGACGCAAAGCTCTTCACCATCGAACCGCTCGATCCTGCCAAGCACGATCGAGCGGCCTTTTCCTGTGGCATCACGCAGGTCGACAACTTCTTCCGCCGGACCGCGAACAAGCTCGCCAAGGCGGATAACGTCCGCACCTTCGTGATGGTCGGTGCCGAGGGCGAGCTGATCGGCTTCTATGCCACCAACGCCCATGCGATCGACTATACCGAGTTACCCGATCGGTTCGCCCGCAACCGCCCTGCGCATGGCAGTATCCCGGCCGCCTACATTTCGATGATCGGCGTCGACAGCCGCTTTCAAGGGCAAGGCTATGGCGGCGATCTGTTGGTCGATTGTCTCAAGCGCCTAGCCTTGGCGGCCGAAGCGTTGGGGATCGCCGTCGTCATGCTGGACGTGTTCAACTGCGGCGATGCCGAGAAGGTGGCGAAACGCATCGCGCTCTATACCGGCTATGGCTTTGAGCCGCTGCCCTCCAACGGCTTGCGGTTGTTCCTGCCGATCGCGACGGTTCGGACTCTTACGCAAGCGGATGCGTAGGCTGAGAATTGCTGACGCGTAACTTGCCCAGTTCAAAGCCCCATGCTGCGCGGTCCTAATCAAGCATTTGATCTTTCAGCGTCAGAAGGGCGAGCACATCATTCCCAAAGCCTTTGACGCACTCCTCGGTCAGCTCAAACCTATCGGCGCCCCGGCGATCGAACCATGCGTCCGCCCCGATGATCGTCGGCCGCCACCGATCAATCTTTCCATACAGCACGTCCATCGCGTCTGACTCAGGATCGAGATCATCACGGGGAAACCAGTGATCCGGAATGCCGCCATTGCGTCGAAACCATCGGCGTCCGTTCTGACCGTGGCAAACGATCATACAGGGCCAAGGACTATGGTCGATAAACCTTTGCGCCGTCGCCAACCGGCTGGTGGAAAAGGCAGCCGCCAGAGCGTCGATTGCTTCGAATGACGGCCGCCGGTGAGCGGCAGCAAGCGGTCGAAACAGATAGGCCGGCATCAACAGGTCGGCGGCATAATTATCAGCTTGCCGCTCAATGCCGGCACCGCCCTGGGAGCAGGCGGTGCGCCGATGCCGCCTCGGCCGATTTCGCACTGTCTGCTGCCTCGGCTTCCTCTCGGGCGCGCCGTTCATAATATTCGGGATTGTCGTTGGTCACGTCGCCCTCTTCAGTCTGATCCAGCTACTCTCCACACGAAGGCTACGACAAGATGACGCCTAGTGGCTCGCCATCGGCACCCTGATCTCGAAACACTTTGATCCGTTCGCGGGCAGAATGACGAGCCCGCCGATCGACTCGAGCAATCGCCGTACAAGTCCGAGCCCCAGTCCACCCGTCGTTCGACTTGTGATCTCGGGGAAAGGGAGACCGTCATCATCGACGATGATCGTCAGACTTCGGCTGTCGTGCGGGCGCACGACGATGCGGATGCGACCACTTCGGTCCTGTGCGAAGGCGTGTTTTATGGCGTTAGTCGCCAGCTCGTTGACGATCAGCGTCAGTGTCGTGACCTGAACCGCCGACAAGCCGCTCACGGCGCTCGCCGTTTCCAGCGACAGGAAGATGGAGCGCGGCTCGGCCTGGCTCTGCAACGCCTCGCACACCTGCCGCAATGCCGCCTCCAGCGTCGGTCGGCGTTCTTCCTTGAGCGACGCTCGGGCACGCGCGAGGATAGCGACCCGCTCCATCGTGTCGATCAGCGCCTGCCGCGTCTCGTCACTTGCCGCCTTCCGGCTCTGAAGCGCGAGCAGGCTCACGACGAGCTGGAGGTCGTTGCTGCACCGATGATTGGTTTCGCGCAGCAGCAGCTCGGCTTCCGGCGACAGGGCCCGATAATCGGCAGAAGGATTGGCGTAGGCCGTTGCCATCTCGGAATCGTTCATGGCGCGAGGTGGGCGGATGCTCGCCCGTCCTGTAGATAGGCAGGATCGAAACCCGCGATCTGACGAAGCGCGTCCATGTCGGCGATCATGACAGTGCGCCCTTTCGTCTCGATCAGGCTCTCGGCGCGCAGCTGCTGGACCGTGCGATTGACGTGGACAGAAGTGAGGCCGAGCACATCGGCGATCTGCTCCTGGGTCAGCGGCAGCTCGAAGCGGCTCTCCCCATCGTCCAGATCGCCGAGCCGCGCGCTCATCTCGCACAACAGATGCGCCAAGCGCTGCCGGGCTGACAGCCGGCCAAGGCAAAGCGCCCACTGGCTGAGGATCGCGTTCTCATTCAGCGCGAGCCAGCCGAGAGTCTTGGCGATGCCGCTGTGCTGCTCGGCCAGCGCCAGGACGCGGTCGCGCGGAAGGGTGAGAACCTTGGTCGGGGTGAGCGTACGCACCGCATAATGCAGGCGCGTGAAGAGCAGAGCGTCCAGGTTCGCCGCTTCGCCGGGGGTCAGGAGCGCCACGATCTGACGGTGGCCGTCTCGCGTCATTTTGTAGCGGCACGCCCACCCATCGATCAGAACCTCGATGTGGGCGGCGCGCTCGCTCTCCCGCAACAAGTCCTTGCCGGCTGCGACCGACCTTGCGGGAAGCGCGACTCTCTCAAGCGCGAGCCGGTCCTCCGTCGAAAGGAAGGGAGACGCGGCGAACCGCGTGCCTAGCAGCGTCGGGTGAGACGAACGCTGGTATGAGTGGGTCCCGCTGGACCGAAACTCGTCAAGCATGTTCCACCTGCCTCGCCGGTTCCACGGAGGCGATACGATCGAGATAGGTCTCGGCGAGCCGGTGGTGCGCCGCTACGACTTCAGGCTTGGTCGCCCGCTGCGCCAACTCCAGTTCGGCTCCGGCGCGACGTTGGAAATAGAGGACATCATCTTCGGTCATGCCTTCCTCCACCTACCGTTCACATGCGATACATATTCCGGAATCTTCTCCATGTTAAGTTCTATCGGCTGGTCTGTCGGGAAGGCGACATGACGTGATGTGGTGGACGGCCCCTGCACCAGCGTAGCTGTGCGATGATGTGGTCGTTGAGCCACGTCTAGGAGTCGATCCATGCAGCAGGATGTCGTGACCGTCGGTGTCGATCTGGCGAAGAACGTGTTTCAGGTTCATGCAATTGGCGCTGATGGGAAGGTGTTGGTGCGCCGACAGCTCCGGCGCGGCGAGGTGCTGAAGTTCTTTTCATCGTTGCCGCCGTGTCTGGTCGGGATGGAAGCGTGTGCGTCGGCGCATCATTGGGGACGAGAGCTTCTCGCCCTCGGCCACGATGTTCGGTTGATGCCGCCTGCCTACGTAAAGCCGTACGTGAAGCGCGGGAAGACCGATGCTGCCGATGCAGAGGCGATCTGCGAGGCGGTGACCCGGCCTACGATGAGGTTCGTGGCGGTGAAGAGCGTAGACCAGCAGGCGGTGCTGATGCTCCACAAGACCCGTGATCTGCTGGTGCGACAGCGAACCGCACTGATCAATGCGCTGCGGGCGCACCTGTCGGAGTACGGGATCGTCTCCAGCAAAGGGCCGGGCGGCGTCACCGCATTGATGAAGCTCCTCCACGAGGGGCAGGAGATGCTGCCGGCTCATGCGCGGTCGGCGCTGCATACCATCGGTACTCAACTGCGCTCGTTGGCGAGCGAAGTCGATCGGCTCGAGACACAAATCCTCGCCTGGCACAAAGCCGACGACACCAGTCGCCGGCTCGCCACCATTCCCGGCATCGGTCCCATCACCGCTTCAGCGATCGCCGCGGCTGTGCCCGACGCGTCGTTGTTCCGGTCGGGGCGGCAGTTCGCCGCATGGCTCGGGCTGACACCGCGGCCCCATAGCTCGGGCGGCAAGGAGCGGCTCGGCGGTATCAGCAAGCAGGGCGACGGGTACCTCCGCAAGCTGCTGGTCGTCGGCGCGACCGCGGTGATGCGTATGGCGCGCAAGGATGCCGGCCGACAGCCGTGGCTAGCGCAACTGCTCGAGCGCAAGCCGGTGAAAATCGCGACCGTCGGGCTCGCCAACAAGACAGCGCGCATCGCCTGGGCGGTGATGGCGCGCAAGGAGGTCTACGCGGCGGCTGCTGCGTGACCGCTGTCCTCGCCGACCGCTGAGCGGCCGGCAGGATGGTGTAAGGGCAGCTGAGTGGTGATGACAAACCGGTCAGACCGGGGATCGAACAAACCCAGGGGAGCAGAGCGCTTCGAGCGCGATGACGTGATTAGGGATCCGATCCGCGGACTTCATCAGGGCCAGCAGCCATGCGGTGCTGCACGAACAGGCCGAACACATGGATGCACCCGACCGGTGCTCATCGCCGCACGAAAGCTCTTGCACCGCAGGGGTCGTCCACACATGCTCCCCAAAGCTCTACCAGTTATAACTGGAGTCCGGGGTTGGTATGACGGTCCCCCGATTTCTCATCCGGGCGTGATGCGAGTTTCCGGCCTGCATCCGCCGGGGTTAACCCCGGCGGATGCAGCATATTCGGCTGGCGTCAGCCAGCCAAGCGCCGTGTGAGGGCGGCTCTCGTTATAGTCCCGCCGCCAGGCCTCGATCTTGGCCCGTGCGTCTGCCAGCGACAGGAACCAGTGGCTGTTCAGGCAGGCGCCCGCACCGTCGCTGCCCATCCCGCGTGGCAAAGCCGGCCCCGGTCTGCTCGCGCATGTGCTGGTTTCCAAATACGCCGACCACCTCCCGCTCTACCGCCAGGCGGAGATCTATGCCCGTGAGGGCGTCGACCTTGACCGCTCGACTATGGCGGACTGGGTGGGCCAGGTCAGCTGGCTGCTTCAGCCGCTAGTCGAGCATATCCGTCAGCACGTTCGCCGCCGACAAGATCCACACCGACGACACGCCGGTCCCGGTGCTGGCGCCGGGCACGGGCAAGACGAAGACCGGCAGGCTGTGGGTGTACGCCCGCGATGACCGGGGCTGGCAGGGCATTGGTCCACCGGCTGCCGCCTACTTCTACACGCCCGACCGCAAGGGCGAGCGCCCGCGCTCGCATCTCGCCGGCTTTAGCGGGTTCCTACAAGCCGACGGCTATGCGGGCTACGAGCAGCTGTACGATGGACGGCGACAACCCGGTCCCATCGTCGAGGTGGCGTGCTGGGCGCATGTCCGGCGCAAGATCTACGACGTGTGTGTCAATCGGCGTCCAAAAAGGACCCCCTATCGGCGTCCAAAAGGGACCCCGTTTGTCGAGCGGTGTGACGGGTATGGCGGGCGTGCCGTTCGCGCTGGTTGCGGCGTAGGGCGGGCGTAGCCCGACCGGAGGCGCAACCAGCACGAAGCGTTCTCTGCCGGTGGTCCTGGGCGTCAGCTTCGATGTTTGAAGCGCCAGCTGTCGTTGCCGGTTTCGACGATGTCGCAATGGTGGGTAATACGGTCGAGCAGTGCGGTGGTCATCTTGGGGTCGCCAAAGACGGTCGGCCACTCGCCAAAGGCGAGGTTCGTGGTGACGATGACGGAGGTCTGCTCGTAGAGCTTGCTGACGAGGTGGAAGAGCAGTTGACCGCCCGAGCGTGCAAACGGCAGGTAGCCAAGCTCGTCGAGCACCACGAGGTCGAGGCGCGAGAGCTGGGCCGCCAGCGTGCCGGCCTTGCCAAGGCGCGTTTCCTCCTCGAGCCGGTTCACCAGGTCCACTGTGTTGAAGTAGCGTCCGCGGGCGCCGGCGCGTACCACATTGGCAGTGATGGCGGTGGCAAGATGCGTCTTGCCGGTACCCGTTCCACCGACCAGCACGACGTTGCGTCGGCCCGGAAGGAACGAGCCGCTGTACAGCGAGCGCACCAGTCCCTCGTTGATGGGAGTGTCGCCGAAGACGAAGGCGTCGAGGTCCTTCACCGCGGGTAACCTGGCGGCCGACATCCGGTAACGGACCGAGGCTGCATGGCGGTGCGTCGCCTCGGCACGCAGCAGGTCGGTCAGGACCTCCATGGTCGTGCGCTTGCGCTGGAGACCGGTAGTGACCGCCTCGTCGAAAGCGCCAGCCATGCCCTTCAGCCCCAACTCGGTCATGGCCGTCATCATCTCATGCCGCTGCATGGAGGCCTCGCAGGCTGTCATAGCGGTTGCAGTCGGCGCGGGGCGGATGGCGCAGCGCCAGATCTTCTGGCGTGACAATAGTCAGCGGTCGCGACGGTTCGCGCCGGCGGGCCAGGATGTTGACGATGACGTCGTCGCTGGCGACGCCGGCCAGCAATGCTTCGCGCACGGCCGCTTCCACCGCCTCCAGTCCGTCGTCGAGCACCGCGGCCAGCACCCGCACGAACCGCCGGTCGGCATCGTCACCGACGCCAAGCTTGCGCCGCAGTCGTGCCAGCGCAGGCGGCAGCTCCCAGCCCTGGAACGGCGCGCCGTTCCGCAGGGCGCCCGGCTTGGTCGCCAACACCGGCAGATAGTGCCACGGGTCGTAGATGGTCCGGTCCCGGCCGAAGAACCGGGGATGGTCGGCGACGACTTCCCCGTCGCAGCGCACGACGATGCGGTCGGCATAGGCGCGGACCTGAACGGCACGTCGCACCACCCTGGCAGAAACGGAGTAGCGGTTGCGGTCGAAGCTGATGAGGCATGTGCCGCTTACCGCATGCTCGCTCTCGTGGAAGCCGTCGAAGGGTGCGACAACAGGCTGGAGCACCGCCCGTTCGACTGCCCATGCCTGAGCGACCGTCAGTTCCTTCTGCTCGGGATGCTGGTGCAACTCGGCCCAGCGCCGACACTCGGCCTCCAGCCAGCCGTTCAACTCATCGAGGCCGGTAAATCGCAGGCGCGGCTGGAAGAAGCGACCGCGTGCGGTCTGCACCTGGTTCTCGACCTGACCTTTCTCCCAGCCCGACGCCGGCGAGCAGGCGGTTGGCTCGACCATGTAATGGTTGGCCATGACCAGGAAGCGACGGTTGAAGACCCGCTCCTTGCCGGTGAACACGCTCGTCACCGCCGTCTTCATGTTGTCGTAGATGCCGCGCGTCGGCACGCCTCCGAAGAAGGCAAACGCCCGCGCATGCGCGTCGAACAGCATCTCCTGTGTCTCGCGCGGATAGGCCCGCACATACATGGCCCGCGACGCGCACAGTCGCACATGCGCGACCTTCACGCGCATCGGCTTGCCCGAGATCTCCACGTCCTCATGGCTCCAGTCGAACTGATAGGCCTCGCCCGGTCGGAACAGCAGCGGGATGAACGCCGGCGCATCCATCACATCGCGACGTCGCGCCTGCCGCCAGCGGGCCGCATAACGGCGAACCGCGTCGTACGAGCCGTCGAACCCTTCGCGTAGCAGCAGGTCGTGGATGCGCGTGAGGCGCAGCTTCTCGCGCCGCGGCCGTGCCTCATCGTCCTCCAGCAAAGCATCCAGTCGCGCCTGGAACGGACCCAGCTTCGGCAGCGGCTGCACTGCCCGCCGGTAGCCCATGTCCGCCTCCGGTGCCCGGATCGCCTTGCGCACCACCTTGCGCGACAGGTGCAGGTCCCGCGCTATCGCCTTGATGGCCTTCCCCGACGCGTGCTCGCGCCGGATCCTCAACACCGTCTCCAATACCAGCATCCCGCTCTCGCCGCCTGACACACCGCCAAGCGAACAGCCTAGACCACCGGGATGAGGGGTCCCTTTTCGACGCCGATCACCCCGCTACCGGGGTCCTTTTTCCACGCCGATCCACAGCTCGAACTCGCCCGCTCGGAATATATCCTGCGCCGAGAGAACGTCATCGCGCTGGGTAACAGCGGCACGGGCAAGACGCACGTCGCCCTCGCGCTCGGCCTGGCGGCTTGCCAGAAGGGTTTCACCGTCGCCTTCACGACCGCGGCCTCGCTGGTCAACCAGCTGATGGAGGCGCGCGACGAGCGGCGTCTGCTCAAACTCCAGCGGGAACTGGCGGCCGTGAAGCTGCTCATTGTCGACGAGCTCGGCTATGTGCCGCTGTCGGCGACCGGCGCAGAACTGCTCTTCGAGGTGCTGTCGCAGCGATACGAGCGCGGCTCGACCATCATCACGTCGAACCTGCCGTTCGAGGACTGGACCCAAGTGCTCGCCTCGGAGCGGCTCACCGGCGCGCTGCTCGACCGCCTCACGCACCACGTCTCCATCCTCACCATGAATGGCGACAGCTACCGCCTCAAACAGTCCGCCGGCCGGCGCTCCGCCAGAAGGGCGGAGCAAAACCAGGCCACTGTGTCGGCCGACCCGAACACCGGAGAGATCCCGCCGACATAGCCGGGAGAAAACGGTCGCGACGACATGGAAAGGGCCCCGATCGGGGCCCTTTCCATGTCGTCATCACACCTCGACCGCTGGCCTACTTTTACACCGCCACCGTGGCCGGATTTTGCTCCGCCGTTGACACTCGTTGCACGAGCGTGAGACTGGTCTCGCATCTCGGGCAAAATCCGTAGCCGGAACGCTGTAGGTTTTCTCGAAATAGTGGACGCAACGTCCGAAGGACGAGGGCACCAGAAACGATGGACATTTGCCTGAAACGCTGGACGACCCGGCGGCTTAGTCGCCGCCCGCGTTTAGAAACATCGGGAAGAAGCTTTTCTGGCGTTTGAGCTTCAGCACGTCACCGACGCCGATCGCATTAGCGCTACGGCGCTCGCCGCCCCCTGGCGTGATCACCTGGATATCAGGGTTCTCGATGATCGCTTGATGCACGTCGTCGGTATGCGCGGGCGTTGCATTGTAAATTCCCTCGTAGAAGTCTCCGACCTCTATGACATCGCCCGACTCTGAGATCAGGCGCGGGATATCGGCAAGCAGCTGGTTGCGGGCCTCCTCGCGCCCGGACAGATCGAACAGGTACAGCGCACCGCCATCGTGGCTTGGATCGTAGGACAACATGTTGAGCCCCGACCTTCCGAAATGCGCCTGCGTCGTGCTATTCTGGTGCAGCACGTTGTTATAGACCTGACGCGCGCGATAGATGTTCGCGAAGTGTATTAGCCAGTAGCGCCAGCCTCCCGGATTATTGATCGAAAAGGGGCTGACGAAAGGCGCGCAGGTCCGGAAGGTCTCGAATACGAGCCGCTCCGCAGCGCCGAGCCATAGGCTCTTGCTCATCGCCCCTTCGAGCTGCTCGAGATCGCTCGGCTCGATGCCAAACGGGCGGAGCTGGGTGGCGAGCTGCACCGGGTCCGACTTCTGCAAGAACGAGAGTAGCGCCTCGATCGCGAACGTATAGAAAATCTCAACCGATGGATTGGAGCGCATGATGTCGAGGAGCGTGGTGCGCTCGACATGGCTGTGGCCGCATTGGTCGAGGTTGAAGATCAGGTTGCGATAGCGGCCCTGCGCAAGGAGCTTCTTGATCGCTGGGTAAGCTTCTTCAAAGCTTTCCGTCAGATACTCGACCCGGAGATGGAGCCGAGGCACGTTATCGGCGATCTCGGCCTGCAGCGGCGCGACGTTGGCGCGTAGGCTGTCGATCGCTGCCGAGCTCTGGTCGTTGAGCACCAGCAGACATTCCATCGACACGAGACCGAACCCCTGCGCCGCGCGCAATGTGTTGATCGTGTCAATTGCGCGCCGCAACTCCTCGATGAAGATGAGGGGGGACCCAGGCGTTCCGCAGGCGTAGCGACCGCCACCCGCAAACCCGTCAACGATCGCGAGACGAAATTGGGTCTGCTGTGGAAGCTGGCAGCGCACGCCCAAATAGTTCGCGAAGTACTCGCGGAGGGACTGTCAGGAATTTTGTGCGGGAGGCCATAGGATGGAATGGAAGGGACCATCGATATGGCAATCGACAAGGACGTTTTGGACCAGCTTCTGGCTGGTCGTGACCCGCAGGAGCTGTTTGCAAAG
>Ga0209816_1003590_pt1 | contig 10609 bp, 8 predicted proteins | sample CoawatmetaG01DNA_FD_187509 | JGI IMG/M metagenome (GOLD analysis project Ga0209816, IMG submission 187509) | Marine microbial communities from the West Antarctic Peninsula - Coastal water metaG017-DNA (SPAdes) (version 2) | ecosystem: Environmental > Aquatic > Marine > Coastal ... | reverse complement strand
GTTGTAGAAGCACTAAAGGATGAAATCTTTGAGGCTACCAAGACGTACATGTCTAGGCTTGGCCCTAAAGCTGCTGTAGCTTACGGTAGTGCGCTGATGGACCCTACACAGCTAGGCGTTAAAGAGAAGATGGTAGCAGCAGGGCAGATACTGGATCGTGCTGGTGTAGTTAAGACTGAGAAGGTTGCTGTAGAGGCAAGCGGTGGTTTGTTTATTTTGCCACCTAAAGAAAGTAATGATGACTAACTTCTTTGCTAATAATGACTTAGGTTTTTGGATGCTACCTAAGCCTGAAAAGATGAAGAGGTGGGAACGCATACCAAGGCTAGTCAAGCCTGTACCTTGGGGGTACGAAATAGACACTGATAACGAAGGATGGCTAAACCCTATTACTAGAGAACTGGAACTATTAGAACTTGCCAAGAAACATTTAAAGCAGTATAGTTACAGAGAAGTATCTGCGTGGCTAACTACACAGTCAGGTAGAAGTATATCTCACATGGGTTTAAAGAAAAGAGTAGACATTGAGCGAAAACGTAAAACAGTTGCTAGAATTAAACGTGAGCTTGCCAAAAGGCTCCAAAAAGCCATCTCGCAGTACGAAACGCTTGAAAAAGAAAGGGTCGGCTACTACACCCAAGCCAGCTAAGAAAGTTTCACGTGAAACAAAGCAGAAAGTGCCAGCTACCCCTATTGCAGCACTTTTTGATGTAGAACAAGCACAAAACATTGTCTTTAAGCCTAATGACGGGCCACAGACAGACTACTTAGCCTCTGCTGAACGAGAAGTACTGTATGGTGGAGCAGCAGGGGGTGGCAAGAGCTACGCTACACTAGCTGACCCTCTACGTAGTCTTAACCATAAAGAGTTTAGTGGCTTACTTGTACGTCACACTACAGAGGAGCTTAGAGAGCTTATACAGAAAAGTCAAGAGTTGTATCCTAAAGCAATTCCCGGCATTAAGTGGTCAGAGCGTAAGTCACAGTGGGTTACACCTAGAGGCGGTCGTATCTGGATGAGTTACCTAGATAAAGACCAAGACGTTATGCGTTACCAAGGACAAGCGTTTAACTATATAGCATTTGATGAGTTAACTCAATGGTCTACCCCGTTTGCGTGGAATTATATGCGCTCACGTTTACGTAGTGCAGCACCAGAACTAGGCTTATACATGAGAGCCACAACCAATCCCGGTTCTGTGGGACATCAGTGGGTTAAGAAGATGTTTATAGACCCATCCAAACCTAATACACCTTTCTGGGCTACGGACATTGAGACAGGGGATAGACTTGAGTATCCTAAAGGACACACTAAGGCAGGCCAGCCATTGTTTAGACGCAGGTTTATTCCTGCAAGTTTGTTTGACAATCCTTACCTAGCTGACAGTGGTGATTATGAAACTATGCTTCTGTCTATGCCAGAGCATCAACGCAAACAACTACTAGAGGGTAATTGGGATGTTAATGAGGGCGCAGCTTTTCCAGAGTTCAATAGAAAAATACACGTTGTTGAGCCTTATAGTATTCCTAATAGCTGGACGAAGTTCAGAGCTTGCGATTACGGCTACGGCAGTTGGACAGGTGTTGTGTGGTTTGCTGTTTCTCCCTCAGAGCAGTTGGTAGTCTACAGAGAGATGTATGTAACTAAAGTCACTGCCACTGATCTAGCGGATATGATACTTGAGGCAGAGGCGGGTGATGGCACTATGAGATACGGCGTGTTGGACTCGTCCCTCTGGCATAAAAGAGGTGACACTGGACCTAGTTTGGCAGAGCAAATGATTATGAAGGGCTGTCGCTGGAGACCTTCAGATCGCTCTAAAGGTTCTAGGGTTTCAGGTAAAAATGAGATACACCGCCGTTTGCAGGTGGAGGAGTTTACTGAGGAACCCCAACTCGTATTCTTTTCCACCTGCACCAACTGCATAGCACAACTACCAAGTCTTCCTTTAGATAAACGAAACCCAGAAGACGTTGATACTAATGCAGAAGATCACTTGTACGATGCAATACGCTATGGTATAATGACTAGACCAAGAAGTTCCTTATGGGACTTTAATCCTGCAACACAGAGAAGCGGCTTTCAAGTTGCTGATCCTACATTTGGATATTAAGTATGGACCCTGAAGATTTCACAACTGACTTTGAATCAAACTTAGAGTCTGCTGAGTCAGCACACATTAAAGATGTGTCTACAGAAAGCATGACTGATCCTAAAGCGGGTCACATTATTGACTTGGTTATGAGCAAGTACAAGAAAGCAGAAGACTCACGCTATACAGACGAATTACGTTGGATGAGTGCTTACCGTAACTATAGAGGTATCTACAATAGTGAAGTACAATTCACAGAAGCAGAGAAGTCAAGAGTATTTGTAAAAGTTACTAAGACTAAAACTCTAGCTGCCTACGGTCAGATTGTAGAAGTACTATTTGGCAGTCAAAAGTTTCCTTTAGCTATTGATCCTACTACGTTGCCTGAAGGTGTAGCAGACACGGTACACTTTGATGTCAATCCCAAAGCAGAAGAAGCTGGTGATGCATTAAAAGACGCCTTTGGCACTATGTTTGGGCCTGACACTGCGCTTGAACCCGGCGATACTATGGAGTCTATTAAGGCCCGTCTTGGTGGCTTAGCTAAGAAGCTTGAGCCTGTAGAAGATAAACTTGTAGAAGGTGTAGGAAGATTACCTAGTAGCATTAACTTTAGCCCTGCTTTGGTTGCAGCTAAGAAGATGCAGAAGAAAATTCATGATCAACTAGAAGAGTCAGGTGCTAACAAACAGCTACGCCTTAGTTCTTTTGAGTTGGCTTTGTTTGGTACAGGCATTATGAAGGGGCCGTTTGCGGTCAACAAAGAGTATCCTAGTTGGAATGATGAGGGTGAGTACCAACCTACAATCAAAACTGTGCCTTCTACTAGCCATGTTTCTCTTTGGAACTTCTACCCTGACCCTGACGCAGCTAATATGGATGAGGCTGAGTATATCGTTGAGCGTCATAAACTATCACGCTCTCAAGTACGTGCGCTTAAAGGTCGGCCTTTCTTTCGTGACAACGCCATTGAGAAGTCTCTTAACATGGGCGAGTCCTATGAGAAGAAGTGGTGGGAGCAAGCTATGGAGGATGACGCTCAAGAGTCAAAAGCTGAGCGTTATGAGTTGTTTGAGTTCTGGGGCTTTGTAGATTCTGAAGTACTAAAAGAGCATGACATTGATATCCCTAAAGAACTAAAGGATGCGGAACAGTTAAACGTAAACATTTGGGTTTGTAATCATCAAGTAATCCGTATGGTTATGAATCCGTTTAAACCTGCCCTGATACCTTACTACGCTGTACCCTATGAGCTTAACCCTTATAGCTTCTTTGGTGTAGGTATAGCTGAGAATATGGATGACACTCAGACCCTTATGAATGGGTTCATGCGTATGGCGGTAGACAATGCGGTTATGTCAGGTAACCTTTTGATAGAGATTGATGAGACTAACTTAGTCCCCGGTCAAGACCTATCTCTGTACCCCGGCAAGGTGTTTCGTAGGCAAGGGGGTGCGCCCGGTCAAGCTATCTTTGGCACTAAGTTCCCGAATGTAGCTGGCGAGAACATGCAACTCTTTGATAAGGCACGTGTATTAGCAGACGAGAGTACTGGCTTTCCTAGCTTTGCTCACGGTCAGACAGGAGTGCAAGGTGTTGGACGAACGGCTTCTGGCATTAGTATGCTTATGTCTGCTGCTAATGGCTCTATACGAAATGTAATTAAGAATGTAGATGACTATATGCTTGCTCCTTTGGGTAAGGCGTTCTTTAACTTCAACATGCAGTTTGACTTTGATCCTGAGATTAAGGGTGACTTGGAAGTACGCGCACAGGGTACTGAGAGCTTAATGGCTAACGAAGTGCGTAGCCAACGTTTGACCCAGTTCTTGCAGGTAGTACAAAACCCTGCGTTGGCTCCCTTTGCCAAGATGGACTACATCATTCGTGAGATTGCTATCAGCATGGACCTTGATCCTGACAAGGTTACTAACTCAATGCAGGACGCTGCTATTCAAGCTGAGATATTTAAGCAGTTCGCACAGCCGCTACCAACGCCACCAGAGGGAGGGATTCCTCCTGAAGGGGGTCAACCACCGCAAGGACCACCAGCACCACAGGGGGCCGCTCCTACAGGCCCAGAGGACATGGGCGGTGGTGGAGGCGGTAACATAGGTATTGGCGCTGCTGCTGCACCGGGAGAACAAGGCTTTACAGGGAACGTACAGTAATGAGTTTTGCAAGCATGGGAGCAAAGGCTCTAAAGGAAATCTTTACAGAAGGTGTAGGAGAGACTACACAGGCTTTAGGTAAGGCTTCTCCTAGTGTTACAGTTAAGCCTCAACGCTTTGATGCAAAATTACTAGAACAGGCGGGAAGACAATCTGTAGGATCAAGAGAAATACTTGTTGATATGCCTATTAGAGACTTTCTTAAAGTGGCAGAAAAAGTAAGTCCTGACGATCCGCAAAGAGCTGACTCAAGAAAAATAACAAAAGAGCTTGTAGAAAAAGGTACGCCTTTTAGGTCCATTCCAAGTCTTACATTTGAAAACTCAGGGGATGGTACAGCAAAGGTTGTAGGACATGAAGGGCGTCACAGAGCTATGGCTTTACTTGCTGAAGGAGAAGATACTATACCTGTAGTTTTGCATAGTTATGGCGGTAAAGGCGGGAGTATTCGTTGGGGCCAACAAAATGACCCTGACAGTTTTGACTATAAAGATGTATTACCTGACAGGCTAAAGAGTGAAGACACTGATGATGTAGTGCCTATGCCTGATATTGCTAAAAACATCCGAAAGGAAACTGCAGCAGACGATATACTTAGAGAAGTAAACCCTAGCTTAGTACAGAGGCCAACTAAATGAGTATCCTAAAGAAGTTAGTAAACGATAAACCTCTATGGGATGCTTTCTGTGTTGAACTTGATGTAAGGCTTGACAGGGTACATACTACTATGGAGCAGAGTGAAAATTCGGATAACTTGTTTCGCTTACAGGGTCAAGCTGCAGCGTTCAGATCATTGAAGACTTTAAGGGCAGGAGTAAACGCAGATGGTTAATACTTTAGAAGACCAAACTGAAGATATTATGGGTTTTCCTACTGGAGGAGACCCTAGCATTATAGACCCTACAACGGGTAAGCCTTATGACAGTTCAGGGCGTGTGCGACAACAGCAAGAAATAACCCGTCAATCAGAGGCTTCTGAAGAGTTTACTGAAGAGACTAATAAAGCAAAACTACAAAAAGATATGGAAGCTAAAGTAGCGGCTTCGCTAGGAGACTATAGGGGTTCGTATAGTAACCTTGATAGCTCTGGTAATATAGAAGGTGCGCTTGATAGTGAAGGTTTTTTTCTTAATCCTAGAGAGCCTTTAAAGCGTGACTCTGAAGGTAGACCTATTGAAAGTCTTAGACCTAAGCTACGGCCTACAGAAGATTTTGGCCCTTCTTTTAACTTTAAAAGCCCCATTGATAAAACAATAGAATTAAATTATTTATTAAGAGACCCTAATGCTGTATACAAAGGACTTGAAATTGTAAGTGGTCTTAAAGAAGATACTGAATTTGGTGAAAAAGCTATTGGAGGTTTTTACGATAGTGTAGCTGAAGGTCAAGGTCTTAGTGCTACAGAGAATGCATGGTGTGCTGCTTTTGTACATTATATTCTTACAGAATTAGGTGCTGATACATTAAAAGGCTTAGGGGGTCAAAGGGCTAGAAAGTATATAGATTATGGCTCTCCTGTAGATAACATTAAAGATTCTCAAGAAGGTGATATTGTTATTTTTGATTTTAATGGTGATGGCAAAGGTGATCATGTAGCTTTTTATGCGGGTACTAGAATAACAGATCAAGATAACCCAAACAAAATATCGGTTGTTGGTGGTAATCAAGGTGACGAAGTATCTTTAATATCGCGCAGTACAAAAGACGTACTTGGAATTAGAAGAATTACTAAAGATGATATTAGTGTAAGTTTAAGTAAAGATTTAGCAAAAAATAATCCTATCTTTAAACTCTTTGTTCCATCAGAAAAACCTGAGCCGCAACTAGGGCCAACGATACAAATGGCAAGTAATTTTTCCCAAGGAGGGCTTACAGATATGAACAACCAAACACAGATGGCTTTTGCTCTGGGCGGCGAGGCTGAGACAGTAGACCCTATATCAGGCAATGATGTACCACCGGGATCACTTCCTGTTGAGGTACGTGATGACATTGACGCTAAGCTAAGTGAAGGTGAGTATGTTGTTCCTGCTGACGTTGTTCGTTTCTTTGGTGTAAAATTCTTTGAAGATTTACGTATGGAAGCAAAAAATGGCTTGCAACAGATGGATGCTGATGGTAGAATAGGCGGTGAACCTGTTGCTGACGAACCACAGATGCAGATGGCTGAAATGGGAGATCAAGACATTGACGCTCTAATTGATGCTGAAATGAATAATATGAATCAGGGTGGAATGATTGGTCAACAAAACCCTTCTAATAGTATGTATAGTGACCCTAATAAAGTAGATGATGTGATTGCTAAGATTGGCGAAGCTGCAGCGCAGAACCCTGAGATTTCTCGTATGCTAGGAGAAAGAGGTATAGCTGTACCTACAACAGGTGCAATGCAAACTCCAGAGGAAATGAAAGACGCTAATACACCTGAGATATCAGAGGAGCCTAAGATTGCTGCTAATCAGGGCGGCTTGATGGGTTATGCGCCGGGAGGTAGTGTATCAGGCTATAATCCATCTGCTGTACCTACGATTGATATTGACTTTGATCAAGGGTTTGACTCAGAGGCATACCTTAATACTCTTATGGGCGAGGAAGGTGCTACAGGTCAATTAACAAGTCAACTAGTTATTATGCCTGATGGTACAGAAGAGGAACTATATTGGCCTACAAATATTCCTTTACCTGAAGGCTATAAATCTAAAGTATCAATGGCTATAGATACAGTAGGGGGTCTAGGCTCACAAAGAAGGGAAGCTGACCCTGTACAAAACACTGATCCGGGCTATGATGGATCAAAGTCAAAAGTTCGCGTAGCTCCTAATGTTTTAGATTATGATAAATTAACGCTTAGAGAAATGCAAGTAATTGGAATGGACATAGACCGTAAAAAAGGCTTTATGACTGTAATGCCTTTAGGCAGTATTGCTAACGCTGCAGTTTCTGCAAATTACAAAGCAGGATTAGTTAAAAAACAAAGAGAAATAGATACGTTTGACGAGCCACAGAAAACAGAAGCACAAAGTCAGCTTAATAACTTAAAAAAAGGCGTCCATGTTGACACAGGAAAGCCTCTAGTAGATATTAGTGTTTCAGCTACAGGTCTATTCGGTGCAAAAAAAGGTACAGCTACAAGGGCAGTAATAGACGAATTAAGGGAAATTCAAAGGCGTACAAAACTAGACCCTAAAGTGGAAAATTCTGTTGCTTTAGACCCCACTGACGAAGTTGAATTGGGTGACATTGCAACTACTTTAAAGTTTGTAGTTAAGGATGCAATTTCAACTCAAATAGATGCTACTGCTTCATTATTAGGAGTGGATACTGGTGATATTTTACAATTACCTTTAGGACTTGATGGAGAAGCTGAGGGAGAAGCTGATGGAGAAGATGAGGGAGAAGATAAGGGAAAAAATGTAGTAACCAATGCGGCTGATGACATCGTAGAAAAAATTGATCCTTTAGCCGATGTAGTTGACAATAGTGGAAGATTTGATGAACCTATAAATAAAGACATCCAACTGGAGGTTGTTGATACGCCTGTTGCTCCAGTAGCACCTATGCGTACTTCAACGCCTACACGGGGCCAAGACTATGACGGTAGTAAAAGAGATAGGTTTGGAGAATATACAGGCGTAGACAGTGTAGATATGTCTGCTGCTGGCAAGAAAGCTAGGGATGATGATTTAGCAGAAAACAGAGGTGGCTTAATAGGTAAACGTAAAAAAACAAGCTACGCTAACGGCGGCTACGTAACTAGCAAGAAAACTAACCAGCGAAAGAATGGCCTAGCTAGTAGGTCGTAACAAAAGGAACTAAAGATGCCAGCAGAAATGACAGTGATGGAAAAACCTAAAGTAGCAGGCTTTGTAGACTCAAAGTACAACAACGCTAACGCACGGCGTATTGCTGAAGCAGAGGCTGAACTAGAAGAGCTTACTGCTTCTAGCGAGGAAGAGCAAGAAGAAGAAGAAACTGAAGTTGTAGAAGCTAAAGCGGAGAAAGAGCCTGAGACAGGTGAGGAGCGTACTTACAAGAAACGCTACGATGACATCCGTAAGCTTCAAAGCAATACTGCAGCAGAACTCAAAGCTATCAAAGCTCAACTAGAGAATGCTAAAGAGCAAGGCTCTGTACGTCCACCCAAGTCTGATGAGGACATTCAAGCGTGGGCTGACAAGTACCCTGATGTAGCAGCTATCGTTGAGACTATTGCAGAGAAGAAAGCTCAAGAGAAGTTTAGTCACGCAGAGGATCGTCTAAAGCAGATTGATGAGATGTCTGCTCAAGCTGACCGTGACAAGTCTATGGATGCTATCAGGACTGCTCACACAGACTTTGATGATCTTAAAGAAAGCGATGAGTTCCACGATTGGGCAGGGGAACAGCCTAAATGGGTACAAGATGCTTTGTATGAGAACCAAGATGATCCTCGTTCTGTGGTACGTGTTATTGATTTGTATAAGTCAGACAAGGGCATGGACACTAAGTCTCGTAAAAAGGCTAGTAAAGAAGCAGCTAAGGCAGTAGTAAGCAAGCGTGGTACTAAGCCTGATACTGTGGACTTGGAGGGTGCTTTCAGTGAGTCTCAAGTAAAGAATATGTCAGATAAAGACTTTGAGAAAAACATGGACGCTATTGCTGAGTCTCAACGCAGTGGAAAGTTTGTCTATGATCTTTCTGGCGGTGCTAGATAATTAATTTAAAATAAACACTTGACACTCATAGATTTACAAGTATAACTATGGGTGTCAATACTACCACTAAAGATAAAGCCCTACTATAGGTAGCCACCTTTTACTTTAGTATACTCTAAGCAAAACATTTTAGTTAAGACCTACCTGAACAATTACAGGCCCGTTATTGTAACGCCACCCTAGAACGTACAGCCTCTTGAATCTAATTGTTTTAGCTTAATTAAACCTAAGCCAAAAACATTCAATGGAGGATATACTCATGGCTTTTACAACCGCAACAGGATATGGCAATTTACCAAACGGTAATTTCAGTCCTATCATTTATTCCAAAAAAGTACAACTTGCCTTTCGTAAGAGTACAGTCGTAGGCGCAGTAACCAACTCTGATTACTTCGGTGAGATTTCTGCTCAAGGCGATACAGTCAAGATTATCAAGGAACCAGAAATTTCTGTCTCGTCTTATGCCCGTGGTACACAAGTCACAGCACAAGATTTAGAAGATGCCGAATTTCAGTTAACCATTGATAAGGCTAACTATTTTGCCTTTAAGATGGACGATATTGAAGAGGCCCATTCGCATGTAAATTTCATGCAACTTGCCACTGATCGTGCTGCTTATCGTCTTGCTGACCAACATGACCAAGAAGTCCTTGGTTACATGGCAGGTTATAAGCAGGGTTCTTTGCACAACCAAGCCAACGCCCTCAATGATGCAGTTAACGGTAGTAAAGCTATCAGCACTGCAGAAGGCAATGAGCTTCTGGGTAGTATGCAGCTTCACAAATCTGACTTTGGTAATATTACCACTGCATCTTCGGGTACACACTCAATTCCTGTGACTGCACGTATGCCGGGGGCAACCTCGCTTCCAACGGCTACTGTTTCACCTGCAATGATCATTGCTCGTATGAAGCGTGTACTTGATCAACAGCAAGTTGACTCACAAGGGAGATGGCTGATCGTTGACCCGGTGTTTATGGAAATCCTTGCAGACGAGGATTCACGTTTCATGAATGCAGACTTCGGTGAATCAGGTGGACTGCGTAACGGTTTGACCGTTAACAACTTCCACGGCTTCCGTGTCTATTCCTCATCCAATCTGCCAGCACTTGGCACTGGACCGGGAACTTCAGGAACTGCTAATCAGTTGACTAATTTCGGTGTTATTGTCGCAGGACATGACTCCGCTGTTGCAACTGCTGAGCAAATCAACAAGACAGAAACCTATCGTGACCCTGACAGCTTTGCTGACATTGTTCGTGGTATGCATCTATACGGTCGTAAGATTCTTCGTCCTGAAGCAATCGTTACTGCCCGTTACAACGCAGCATAAGGGAGTAATAAACTATGGCTACGTTTGATATGACTGTCAGTACTACCGCTGGTGTTGGGGCAAATGTTCTTGCTGTTCCAACAGTTGTCGGTAATTCTGTTCGCACTATTGAAGCAATCTTAGATATTGATGCTATGATTACTGCAGGTGCTACCATTGCTAATGGTGACATCTTCCAACTACTTGAAATCCCTTCTGAATCAGTAATGCTTGCTGGTGGAGCGGAAATCATGAAGTCCTTTACTGCAAGTTGTACTTGTAATATTGACTTTGCTGGTGGAGATGACATTGTTGACGGTGCTGCACTTGATGCTGCTG
>Ga0209816_1003587_pt1 | contig 10612 bp, 9 predicted proteins | sample CoawatmetaG01DNA_FD_187509 | JGI IMG/M metagenome (GOLD analysis project Ga0209816, IMG submission 187509) | Marine microbial communities from the West Antarctic Peninsula - Coastal water metaG017-DNA (SPAdes) (version 2) | ecosystem: Environmental > Aquatic > Marine > Coastal ... | reverse complement strand
AAGTATAGTCATCCCGGTACTGCCAAACACAGCCTCGACGGCATTTTTCCCTAGGTTGGCTACACCTTTAACGCCCGCAGCTGCTCCCATAGTTTTTCCAATTTTAGATGTGGGATCGATTCCAGACATTTCCATTGCACCAACAAGGCTCAACACATTGCTTCGCAGTCCATCTTGATCATCTATTGCCATTAAACCAACCATTAATGATTCTCGTTGAACTAATAATGACTCTTTCAATAAATCTTCGGTAGTTCGAGTATCCATTTCTTTCTTAAACTTTCCAAATTCTTTGGAAGTCATTTCCCCAGTTTTTGTTAATTCTGCCGCAGCTGCTTCGAACGCGCCATCCTCACTATCAAGTGATAAAGAAATACCAGCTTTTCCTGCTTTTTCTAATATCATCTTCTTTTGAAGTGCAGATGCTAATTGTTTTTCTTCTATGCCCAATGTTTTTGCAAGTTGTTTTCTGGCAAACATATTGTTCTTAATATGATCGCCTTCTCGCATTACAATTTCATTTAATGTTTCTGCTTGTTTGTTCATGTCTCCTTGCAGAGCAGCTTCTCGCATTTTATTGGTTAAACTTTCTCCCTGGTCATTAACAAGTCTTCGGCCGCTTAATAATTGGTATTCTAATTCATCGCCAATACTAGATTCAATGTTTAACAGTTTATCGCCCATCTTAGCTATATCTTGTATTGAAAATCCAAATTTCTTTGCTTTCATTACCGATTGTTCTAGCTTGCCGGGTAGTCGACCATATTGAATTTGTATTTCGGAACCAGCTTCTGCTATCTGGGTAGTTATCTGTGTAAATGCGCCCATTGTACCGTCTGGATCAATCATATCAGAAAATGCTTTAGTAAATTTTAATTGCTGTGAAGCATTACCTTTCATTTGAGCAGCATATTGTGTATATGAATTAGTAAGTTCATCAGATAATCCAACACTTTGTTTCATTATGTTTTGAACTTGCATCATGCCTTTATAATGCTTGTTGTTACCTAAATTAACTTGTTTTAATGTTGGTAACATTTTTTGCATGTTAACTGCATATTTTTGCATTTCCAAATTGGATATTTTAAATCCACGTGGAATGTCTTTGTTCAATGCTGGACCTAACTCTTTAACAAAAACAGTGTTTAATTTGTTTGCGGCAGCACTGGTAATACCCATGCCTTTGTTAAGACCGGATATTCTTGTTTCAAAAAATGCTGCGGCTTCTCCTGCGCTTTGAAATGATGTTGATAAATCTTGATTTATCTTAACAATTGCCGAATCACCTAATTCTGTTACTAATTTTGTAAGTGAATCCTTTAACCCTTTGTTAAACTGAGCTCCGGTCGTATTTTCATTGACTGGCATACCCATTCTAGGTTGCTGCTTTAACCGTTGTATGAATTGTAATTGCGTCATATATTAATAAATATCAACGGCGAGGTTTTGTTGGAAGCGATTGTGATTTACTAGATTTTCGTTTTTGTGTAGCTGCGTCTCTATCCGATTGAATGGCATTGCATCGATCTATCCAATATTTTCTTAAGAAAATTGGCATATAATACACATCATTCCAGTTCCATCGACCTTCGCCGAACCAAATTAAATTAAAAATGTTTTCGTGATTTTGTACTCTGTCTTTTGGTCTAAAACCAAAAAAGGTCGATTCCAATTGGAAACACGGCAGAGAAGGTGCCTCCGTCTTCACCTTCAAAAGTACAACTATAATCTATTCCAGGAGTATTGTCTGCATAATAGGTTCTAAATTTTCTTGAATCATTTGCAAGAAAACTATAACGTATAAAGTTGTCAATGTGTTCTGGACTTCGGTTTCCATTTATTTCCCGAATGCATTGTTTTAATAAATCATATATTCCTGATTCGGATGTAATATCAATATCATATGAAAATTTAATTGTAGTATCACTATCTCCAATATCATATGAAAATTCTGCTTGATCGTCTGATATTAATTCGAAAGGTTTATATGATAAGTCAGATAGATTAACAATACGTTCTAATTTTTTTTTGGTTTTAGGATCAGTTATACTTACTGGATATTCTGCTCCATATGCTAATATTCGGCTTTGTATTAGTATTGCGTCTCGATCGGTCGATATTATATCTTTAATATTACATTTAGACATAATAACCGATTCCAATAATTTTTCAAATACAACTCCACTTTTAACATATGATACATTGGTAAGTATATCTTCATCATATGCAGTCATGTATCGTATTTCTACTTGTCCTGAACTTAAAGGATTTGTTTTTGCATATACTTTACCACCACTTGGTAATTCTACAATTTCGGTTGGAAGTTTGCTTTTTTGTTCGGCGTCATATCTAGATTTTGCTTGATCTATAATAGATTGTTTGTCTAATCTGGTTGTCATTTTGTTACTCATTCAGGTCCTTCTTATAACTTTATTATAAATATAACAAACAGTAAAAAAGGTAGAGAATTATACTCTACCTTAATTATTATATTTTTAAATATTATTAGAAGTTTAAGAATGCCCAATCAAATCTAACTGATAATTCAATTTCTTGAACAGCCTCTGCACTCCAATCATATGTTCCAAATGCTGCCGAAACTATAAATGCACCATTCAATACCCATTCTTCGACAACCTCACCTAATGGAGATAATTGTGAAAGTTTTAATTCTTTTTTATAAAATGACGAATACCCATCTCTACCAGTTGCAGATTCGTGATGAAGACGTACCCATTCCATTACTGCTTGTGCGCCACTAGGAACTATTGCATCATACAATGTCATTGAAATAGCCTCCCATTCACTTTTACCTTTAAGGTAACGTTTAACGTTAACCATATCTAATGCTACTTCACCATTGTTAAGACTAGGTTTACCTGATGCTTTAATTAAATACGCAGGAATTCCAGTGTCTGCCATTGACAGTATAAATTGATGTTGTCTTTTTGGCTCCCATGAAAATGCATTGTCAAATAATTGACTTTCTTCTGCAGCTCCTAAATTTCCATTTAATTGATCTATTAATGCCATATTGGTCCTTGTTTATTTTAATATAAATATAACGAACAGTAAAAAAGGTAGAACCGAAATCCTACCTTTTTAAAATTATTAATAATATTATTCTGGGAAACTGGCTCCCGTTGGTTGAATATTAAAATCTAACACTATAAATTCTGCGGTTCTGGTTGGTTGCAAGAACAACTGGCCGTATAAGATATTCTGATCTATTACGTCTGGTGTGTTATTACTATCATCCATTATAGCTCGGAATGCATATAATCCTTGCTGTGATTTTACTTGTGATAAATATGGATTCACAATGCTTAAGAATCTGTCTCGAGTGGTACTTGTGTTTTGCTCAAATACTAAATATCTAGTAGACGATGCAATAAACTTTTTCACTGCGATAAGCAAACGACGCACACTTACACGGTCTAATGCACTTGGTCGAGCTTGGAGGTTCTTTTGCCCCCAAATACAAATTCCGTCATTAACAAAGTTTGCAATAGGATTAACACGTGCTTCATACAGGTCATTTCTATTAGATTGTGATAATCTAACATATGTATCCGTTGCAGAAACAACTCCTCTATTTAATCCAGCTGGTGCATACCATGGTTGGCCTACTGCATCATTAAATGCTAATACCCCAGGTAATACCACTGATGGTGGAACCCATAATGGGACATTTTTACTAGGATTAAGTATTCTAACCCAAGGCCAATATGTTGCTGTATAATTATTATCTAGTGTCGTTACTTGACTCGTTACTGTGGCAATACTATCTGACACTGGATTACTATCCATTACATAGAATGTGTCTTGCCTGTTTTGAACTAAATTACGAGCGGCATTTGTTACAGTACCATGTAAACTATCAATGATACCTGGTGTAACTAAAAGGTTCATATCATAATAATCAGTGTTACTTAACAATGTAAATGCTTTATTATATGATTTTGTTCCAGTTGCGGCTGCGGTACTACAATCAAATCCAAATGTATTTGTGGATGCAATATTTGTACCGTTATATTTTGGTAAGTTAGGACGAGTACCATCAAATCCACCTTGGAAATTAACTATGAACTTTCTAGTAGCAGTTGCAATATTGGTAGTAAATGTACTAGCAACAAGTGCTGTTTGCAATGACCCACTATATGTTGCTGCTGATGATGGGAACGATGATCCAGAATCTTGAAGCATATCTCCAAGATAAAAGTCCGAACTTAAACCTGTTGTGCTTCCTGATGTTGGAGTTGGGGCTAAATAGTTTAAATTGTGAGTATCAGTATAATCAAAGCCAAAATATACTCTACTATTATATCCATTCGATACTATTTGAGATGTTTTATAAGATACAGCTTCTAAATTAAATGATGCAGACGCATTTGCTATAGGAGAAATTGGTGCTTTAAACCCAAATGGAATCAACGTTTTATCATTAGTTGAATTCTTAACACCATCGGTTACCTCAGTTCTAATAAATTGTGAAAGATTTGGATAATCGCCATTTACTACAACATCGCCAGCATCGCTAACTGTTTGATAACGATCGCCAATTATTCTGGCTACATATCTAGGTGAATTAGCATCTAAATTTACATTTAAAAATGTTTCAACTATATCTGGAGTTTGATCTGTGTCTTCGGAAGAGTATGGAGAGTTATCAATATTATTAGTATTAACTCTACGCACTTCAACGGTAAATGTTCCATATCCATTTGGATCCGAAACTTCCGATGCTATTCTAATGTCTCTAATTCCAACCTTAACCTCAGCATTAACTGAATTACCATGTGATATCGTATGGAATTTAATAAGATTTTTTGCAGTGCTACCAATTTTTTGAGATGTTATCCATGGAGTAGCTGCAGTTTTAAAATCTTGAAGATATTCATAATCAGTCATTTTATGCAATGTCATTGTAACATCGCCAATGTTATTAAATAACGTGTTTAACGCATTTTCATTTTCATATTGAACATATACTGGATAATCTACTGATTTAGGAGACTTTCCAAATATTTTAGATAAATAATCATTGTTTCTACTATTAATAGATGATGATATAAATGTGTCTTTACCTACTAAGAATGATCCATCAAATCCAATTGCCGTATCAGCGGCTGCTACATATGATCCTGATAATTTAATTTCAAACGATCCCGATACATCTGCATTGAATTGAGCTTCGTCAAAATAATTAGCATTCACAACACTGACTGCACCTAATACTGGTTGAGTCGGATGTAGAACGTGAGTTACCACTTTTACCGATCCTGATTCTGCCTGTATTGCTATAGCGCCGTTTGGTATTTCGTAGCCATCCTCATATAGAAGACGTGTTACTGTTATTACATTTCCATTTCTTAAATAGTCATTGACTACATATGGAACATATGAATCGTCTGTAAATGATCCAAATGTTTTTTCAAATTCACTAAATGATGTGATTTGCGTTGGTATTAACGCAGGACCTTTTACGGTTGGTCCTATTACCGCCGCACCTATTTGTGCTACTCCGCCAGCTAAAAACGATTGATCAACTTCATTCGTAAATACACCGGGTGAGACAATTCTTTCTGCCATTTTTATACTCCTTGATTAGTTTGTTATAAATATAGGTATATACAGGTAAACCTATACTTCTATAAATGTTCCAGCATTGGTATCAATTTCACCTTCTCCGTAACGTTCTCTGAGTTTGACAATTAATTCAGATTCTTGTTGTTTTAATGTTTCAATTTGCTGCAATTTATCCTGTTCTTCTGATTCAACTTGGTCCAGTCGAATTTTTAAAGCGTGTCGCTCTATTGCAATGTTTCCTAGTATGTTTGCGTTGTCTACATATCCCTGTTTCAAAGTTTGAATTTGTTCTAGATGTTCTTTGTCTAATTTTTTTGTTGCCATAGTTGTTTCTTATATTATATAGAATTATTTTTCATTATCCAAATATACTTAAACTGTATATGTAATAACATAAGATGATTTTCTAACTGTAACAGTTAATGTATTGTCAATAAATTGCACTGGAGTAGATGGATCATCTATTCCGTTATTTAATGTAAATGGTCCATTTGGAGCTGTCTTTGCATTAGTCGGAAAGAGTGTAATGGCACTTTTTCCATTTGTTAGTGTTAACTGTCTACCACCACTTTTGAAAGTTTCATTGTCCATTGCAGTCGGCGTTCCGCCATTGATTGATATTTTATATGTACCAGTACTGGCTATGTGATGCGTAATTGCGTCTTTTAATTGAGATGATAATACTTGGAATCCAGGATTAGCCAATGTTATTTCGAATACTTTACTAGCTGATGCAGTAACTTGTGTTGCTATGATAGTTGGTGCGGCTTTTGCAAAATTACTAGCTTCATTTGGTCTAAATGGTCCAGATTCATTGTTTAGGAATTGTCCTTTTCGTATTTCAGTTCCTACTACAAACATTTGGCCAGGGTCACTTTTAAATGAAAGTGTAACAGCATCGCTTCCCTTTTCTTGCATTGTGTAAGTCATTCCTCCTAATTGGAAAAATTCACGTGAAGGTTTTTTAGATGTATTAGCATCTGTTTCATTTGCTCTGCCAGATTGTATTTGAGCTAAACTTGCTGTAGATTCAGTTATTACTTCACGAATGCTTTTAAAATTAGATGAATCACCTCGAGCCAATCTTTCTGCTTGAACCTTATAATCTTCTTTTACACCTCTGTTAACTGATTGTATTTGTGTTGTTAAATAGTTAGCATTATATAATTCAGATCTTGATAACTCACCTAATTGTATACGTACGTTATCTAGTGATGTTTTAACAGTTTGTCGTGCGGTTGTGTCTAAACTTCCTGTCGTCGTCCATGCGTTACCATTTGGCAGCTTAACTTTATCAAAAAGAGTTGCAGGATCAATTTCAGTTTTAGCACCTGAAGTTTTACTAATTTGACGAGCAATTGATTTATATCCTTGAACTTTAGCACTATTAACTGTAAAGTTTGTACCCCTTTCACTTTCATCTGCACTTTTCACTGCACTGCCTACCATTTCTGTTACGCTTTCTAAATAGGTTGCTATTGATTGGGCTGCTATTGCTGATTGATTATCAGATAGTATAGATTCTGCTACATAGTCTTTATTAAGCATTACGTCTTTATCTGCCACATCGAATTCTATCCCAAATAATGTGCTTGAACTTGCAAACAATAAATCCACAGCTGTGTCGACAGTTAGGGTTGCATCTTCTTCTTTGAGGTGATATGCTAATGTAGTTAATGGGGAAACTGTTTTGTATTGAGGAAACCCTTTTAATTCACCTGTAAATGCTACTCCTGTAATTGAGTCAGTACCACCTGTAACAGTTATTTCTGAAGTTGGGGTTTGTGTGAATGTAAAATTTCCTAATGTGTCGGTAGTTGTAGTTCCAACATCAATTGTAACTGTTGCTCCCGCAATTGGACCGTCACTTGCATTACCAGCAAAACCTCCGCCGCCGCCACCGCCGTTCATTAGCTGTGCTTCTAAAAACCAGTTTTCTTCGGCTCTTCGTTGATTTTCCCAAAGAAATTGTTTTTTCTGTTCATGCAGTGGTAATGATTTTATTTCTGATTTTGTGCTAAATTCTCGCCATGTTATAAGTGCCATTTTGTTTCTTTTATTTAATATAAATATAACTATATAATAATATAGGGAGTTATATTTAGTTTAGTTTTCTCGTTCACCTAATGTCCATTTGACGAAGGTTAAGTTAATATATTTTTTTAAGGCTGCGAGCCTGTATCAGTCCACTCTGTACCACTCATTAATGTTAAGCAATCTGCATGACTACCGCTCCATGTTAAAGTTACACTTTCATTTGAAATAAATGTTGGTGTATGATCTGTATACCATTTCAATACAAATTGAGTTTGGTCTATAGACTTTCTAACTGTATCGGCAGATGTTTCCATTACTTGGGAAAAATCAACATTGTCTATTGTTGATGTTAAAGCGGTTGAGTATGTTCTGTCTTCGTAGTGCATAGTGTTTCTTTTATATAAATATGTTAAAGGCCAAATCTACCGGCTAATGCGTTGTAGTTATGTAGGATTTCTGTTGATGATAAAATACGATTATGAAAATGTACCGATCCTATTTCGCCATTGTAATAATCTGAATTATCAGCTGATTGGAAACCTATAGAATCAAATTTTGTTTCTCCAGTTCCTAAGCCTGTCAAATCATCTACGAATACTGCATCTTTATACAAATTAGCAGCATCTCCATTTCTAGTAACTGTTATATAAAACCAATCAGTTGTATTAGCCCAATTACTGCTATTGAAAGTAGGTTTGACCCATTTACTAAGACTAACAACCATTGCATTTTGTTGGTTTATATACCAAGCAGGTTGCCAAGCATTAGCATTATTTCCAAAAAGAGCCTTAACATTGTCGTTTGGGTCATTTCTTTTAACCCATATACCCACTGTAGAAACTGTACCTAAATTAGATGTTGAATTCAAAGCAATGCCCGTATCAACTCCATCGCAGACAAAAACTCCTTTATTATCAGTACTAAACATTCCTGTATCTTGTAAACTCCCAGTTTGAGACAAATTGATGGTATTATACGATTTATTAGTATCAGGAACATAACTTGCCCTATTAGCAGCATCCATATTGAATACTAATCCATCAGTTATTATTTCTGTTGTTATGCTACCTACTCTTCCACTCATAATCCGAACCTTGATTTTAATGCGTTGTAGTTATGTGTTACTTCTGTTGCAGATAAGGCTCGGTTATAGATGTGTAAACAATTTGCTTTACCAGTAAAATGTTGAGCTCCACTTAAATATGTAGCTCTATTTACAGTCCATGGAAGGGAGGTATTATTAATAGCTCCAGTGTAATTTGCACTTCCCTCTAATACCCCATTTTCATAAAAATCTAATTTAGTATTTGATGTATATACCCCCACCCAATAATTCCATTGATCTCGAGTATAAGTATGAGCTGTAGTTGTAGCTGCTGTACTACCTCCATTGGCTACGGAAAATTGAACTTTTGCAGCAGTTGTATTTCCTGCCCAAAACATATAATTTCCAGATTGGGCTGTATTAGAACCCCATTTACCCCAATAAGGTGCATTGGTTTCATTTGCCGAAAGATTAAACCATCCTGCCATTGTAAATGATGTTGTTCTATCAAACCCTATAGAAGTTGAATTGTTAATTGTCATATAATCATCAACCCCATCAAAATTCCAAATACCTGATGATTCATTTGAAAATCCTACTCCTGCTTCTAAACTTCCTGATTGTGATAAATTGGCTGTATTGAATGCAGTAGTACCAATTCGAGGATAACTTGCCCTATTAGACGCATCCATGTTGAATACCAATCCATCAGTTATTATAGGAGTTGTTATGCTGCCAAATTTCATAATCCAAATCTCCCTTTAAGTGCATTGTAGTTTTGAGTGACTTCGGTGGCTGATAAGGCTCGATTGTAGATTTGAGTGTTTGACATACGTCCATCAAAGTATCCATTTAACCCACGACCGATTAAAAAGGATTCTGAGCTATTAGTAAAAGTTGTTGGCATTGTGCCTCTATTTGTTATAATATCGTTACCACCATTTAGATATAATTTAGCACGATCATTATTAGTTAAAGTTCCATCAAAAACTAAAGTAAAATTATACCATTGATTTATATTTACAATAGAACTTGTATTCACATAACTAACCGTTCCAACATTTCCTGATTTTATCCAAATATATAAAGTATTTGCACTCCAATAATATAGCTGAAAGAGATCTGTACCTGATATTAAGTTCTGGCCTAATAATATTCGAAAGGATATATCATCAATGTAGGTCCATATTGAAATTGAAATTTGTGATGCATTTTTTATATCATTAATATTACCACAATCTACATAATCATTTGCACCATCAAATACAATACTACCTCCATTTGCACTATCAAAAGTAGGTCCATTTGTTAAAGTACCATTGTTTTGGTTAACCGTTTGATCTTTCCATGTAGTACCAGAACCAGGGTAACTGCTTGGATTTGCAGCATCAACTGCAAATACCAAACCATCTCGTACGATATTTGGTCCTCTTCTAATACCCATTATATAGCCTTTATAATAGTTTGTACTTTATATGATGCATTAGCTCCATATACTACAAATTGTGCTTGGCTTTGTGATATTATAACTTCAACATTTAAATCAGTTGTGTTTCCTATATCGGTTGTAGTGGTTTCAGTATATGACATATTGCTACCATTCCATATAGACATTACATTACCTGCTCTTGCATTTGAGGCTGAAACTGCTGTATATTCAAAAAATGCTGCAGCATATGAGCTTGTATTTAAAGAAGCTAATGAGTGTGTGGTTGCTGCTACTGTGTTACTTATTACAGCTGTTGTGTATAGTGATTGTGGTGATTTTCCTATATAAACATCTCCAGATGCAGATGCTTGTAGTACCGGGAATCCCGATATGTCATTTGCGGAAAACAATGTTCCGGTTAAATCATCATCTACGGAGAACAGTGTACCTACATCTCCAATGACACTAAATGCAGTTGATCCACTATGTTCTACGACTACTCCGGTATTTGG
>Ga0209816_1003583_pt1 | contig 10614 bp, 11 predicted proteins | sample CoawatmetaG01DNA_FD_187509 | JGI IMG/M metagenome (GOLD analysis project Ga0209816, IMG submission 187509) | Marine microbial communities from the West Antarctic Peninsula - Coastal water metaG017-DNA (SPAdes) (version 2) | ecosystem: Environmental > Aquatic > Marine > Coastal ... | reverse complement strand
TATGGCTGATTTCTACATTGATGATAAAGCTCTTCAATTTGGAGATGGAGACTCTAGAAGAAAATCTTTACAATTTATTAAAAAAAATTTCTAGGAATAAAAGATATGAGTAGACAGAAAATAACAGCAATAGTGCCAGTAAGGAAAGGCTCTCAAAGAATAAAAAATAAAAATTTGAAAAAATTTGCAGGAAAAAATTTACTTATAATTAAATTAGAGATGTTAAAAAAAATAGACATCATAGATAATATAGTCGTAAATTCTGATTCAGATGATGCTCTTTCAATTGCTTCAGAATATGGAGTAGAGCAATTCCGTAGAAAGGACTATTTTGCTAGTTCTGAATGCAATAATAGTGATTTCTTTCATCATCTTGCAGAAAATACTGATACAGATTTTATTCTGTACAGTCCTTGTAATACACCACTTATCTTAGAAGAAACATATTATGATTTTATAAGTAGATTTAGAAATGGATTAGGCAGGTCAGACAGTCTCAATACCGCTAGTCTTGTTAACCGACATCTATGGCTCGATGGAAAGCCTATAAACTATGACCCAAGTAATGCACCGTCAACCCAAGGTCTTCCTGATATCTTTGGACTAAATTCTGGTTTATCTATAATTTCCAAGGACAATATGATTAAATATAGAAATATAGTTGGCTCTAATCCTTCATTTTATAAACTAAATGACTATGAAGCAGTTGATGTTGATAGGCCAATAGATTTTGAATTTGCTGAATTCTTATATTTAAAATACAGATTGTAAACTATTATTGTTCAAATTGAGTTGTGCTTTATCTATAGCTCTTATAAGTGATTTTGATGCCCTTAAAATTTCGTATTTGGTCATATTAACACTGGAAGGTAATGAGATTGCAGACTTTGATAGATATTTAGAAATGCTATATAGATTATCTTTATCTATATATTTTTGATAAGGGGGCATTTCACTGATTGGAAAAAATATTGGCCTTGCCTCTACTCCATCCCCTAACATTATTTCTAATATTTTATCTCTATAAGAAGTCAATTCGACAGGCAAAACAATAGTATAAAGCCAATAAGAATTAATGACATTACCAAAATTACCTGGAAATTGAATATTTTTAATGTTCTCTAAATTTCTATTATATTCTGCAGCTATATCCTGCTTTGCTTTAACAAACTTTGAGGCTACTTCCATTTGCGCAACACCAATAGCTGCTTGCATATTTGTCATTCTATAGTTAAAGCCAATAAATTCATGCCAATATTTTTTGTCTTTAGACATACCATGATCTCTTAATACTTTTGCATGTTTTAAGGTAGATTCATCTTTAAAGATAACCATACCACCTTCACCAGTTGTAATGGTCTTATTTCCAAAGAAACTAAATGTTCCGGCATCTCCATAAGTTCCAACATGTTTATCATCATAGAAACTTCCTATAGCTTCAGCACAATCTTCAATTACAATTAGATTATTTGATCTTGCGATATTCATTATCTCTTTCATTGGAGCTGGATGTCCGTATAAATGAACAGGAATTATTGTTGTAGTTTTCTTAGTAATGACTCTACGTAAATTGTCTACATCCATTGCCATAGTATCTTTATTAACATCTACCATAACAGGAGTTGCGCCAGCATAAATAACTGCATTTACAGGGGCAGCAAATGTTAAATTAGGAACCACAACCTCATCTCCCGGTTTAACTCCCAATGCAATTAAAGCTAAGTGAAGCGCTACTGTTCCATTTGAGACGGCACATGTATTTTTGCTATCTGTAAACTCTGCAAACTTTTCTTCAAATAAATTTACATACTTACCTTGAGATGATATCCATCCAGTATTGACGCAATCTGTAATATATTCAAGTTCGTTCCCATCTAATACTGGCTGAACAAGTGGTATATGATGAAAATGCAATTGATTAGCGTAATCAACTAGTTCATATAGCTCATTAACTATCGGAATACATTCCACTATTTTAAGTTTATCTTGAATATCACTTGTAGAGGACCCCATCTCAATACTTAGAAACTTTTTTTTCATAACTTTAGATACAATTTCGTTCAGATCAAAGCCTTGAAGTATTGCCCTCCTGATATCACCATCTGTCAATACTCCAACAAGTTTTTGTCCTTTTAAAGCAAAACAAATTCCTTGTGAATTTTTATTAATAAGCTCCATAGCAGTCAATAATGAAGCACTTGACTGTATAGACATTTCTTTAATTGTGGTTGATTTACGCATTTTTTATTTTTTCACTAATAAAATTATACTGATCTAAGAGTTCATTGGTATCTATGCCATATACCTCAATACTATAATAGGTTTTATTTTTATCAATAATTTTCCAAAACCAACTATCACTTCTTATTAATTCATTACTATCTGAACTACCATCATTGTCACTTAGATGGTAACCTTCAATCCATTGCTCTATTTCACTTGCCGCCTCTAAAAGATCAAATCCAAGGGAGTGAGCGCTAACTTTTAAATGCGCAACATCAAGGAGTAACCCAACGTTTGATGGCATTTTTTTCATGAATTTGTTAATTTCATTCGGATTTGTCATTAATAAAGGGTCTTCTCCAAAACGATTCAAATTCTGGCCATTTAAAACATTATTTTCAATTAATAATCTAATTCCTTTATCTTGAGCTTCTTCAGATAACATTAACACTGTTTCATTGAATGTATTTAAACAGTCTTCTCTACTATATAAACTATTTTTAGCTAATTTTTTTCCCAAATCAGAAACTATTGGATCAATTCTGAATCCTGCATGAAAACTATAAACACCACCCCCTAAGTCGCAAACCAATTCCATTGCTTTTCTTGCATGATTAATACTTTTATCTAAAATATAAGGATCCTGTGAACCTAAATTTAAGACAAAAGGAACTAACGGTGGTGGGAAGTAGTTATGAACTTGAAAACTTGCCTCACCAGATAAAGATATTAAGTCTTTTTTATACGACGAAGAGTAACTGCCGCCCGACAATTCAATTGATCTTATGCCATGATTCAAGAAATCTTTAGCAGTTTCAAACGCAGTATGTGAGGATCGTCCTCCAGTTGATACATAAATCATTTAGTTAACTTTAGCTTTGCAGGTGAGCCTACATAAGTCCCAGATTGTGAAATATTTTTTATTACTGTAGAGCCTGCGCCCACTATGACTTTTTCGATAACAGTTATTTTATCTATTATAGTTGCATTAGCGCCAATAAAACATTCATTATTCACTCTAGACCTTCCAGCGACTAAAGATGAAGGACCAAAATGGCAGTGATCTTTAATGTGCACTTCATGCTCGATGATAGCGCCAGTATTTATTAAATTATTATTTCCAATAAAGGATGAAGGGCCAACAAACACCAATGGACAAAAGACATTCGCCTCTCCAATAACTGCATTATTATCTACGACCGCCTGTCTGGATATAAGATTTGGAAATGAAAATCCATAACTCTTTATTTCTTCAAACATCGACCTTCTCAATGAATTGTCACCTATTGCTAAAAAGATATCAAAAATATTATTATCAAGCTCTTTGATCTTATCTATCGATCCTATGACGGGTATGCCAAGTATTTGCTCACCAGGTTCATGCAAACTTAAATCTAATATTCCAAAAATATTATGCGTGTTTACGTTTGCCAAAATAGACAGGACCGGCCTAGAATGACCTCCCGTGCCAATGACAATTGCCTGTTTTTTTTTCACTAAGACAAGCTACTCCATTGTATCTTTTTATTTCTTAAAATATTTGCAGTAGCACGTCTTCCAATCACATTATCCATAAAAGTAGCTGAAATCCCGCCATCTGTCCTCATCAATGAAATATCATCAATCTGAATTAGATCTCCTATTTTAATTTCTCTTGAGGCAACCAAAGTTTTTCTTGATACTCTTGACATTTGAATCTCCTCATCTTGAATTTTTTTTCTAGAAGATCCAAGCATTATTTCAGCTTTTCTTATGTTGGAGCTCAGCTCAAATAACTCTTCAGGGGTTGACGAGGCCATATGATCTGGACCTGGAGACATTTTATCTAAAGTGAAATGTTTTTCTATAACTTTTGCCCCTAAAGAAACTGCTATAACTGATGCTAGAAATCCAACACTGTGATCAGAATAGCCAACTGAACAGTTAAATGAACCCTCTAGTGATCTCATAACTCTCATATTTAATGAACTATCTGAACATGGATAGTTTGATACGCAATGTAGCAATATAAAATCTAAATTATTACAATTCTCAAAAACTTCTACAGCTCTCTCTATTTCACCTAGCGATGACATACCCGTTGCTATAATAGTCGGTTTTCCTGTTGAGGCAATATATTTTAACAATGGAAGATCGATAATATCTGCAGAAGCTGTTTTGAAATACTTAACACCTAATTTGTTTAAAAATTTCGCAGAGTCAAGGTCATAAGGAGTTGATAAAAAGTCAATCCCCAGTTGATTGCAAAAATCAAATAATTCATAGTGTTGTTTTGCACTTAATTCAAGTTTTTTTATCATTTCATAATGTGTTTCGCTTTTTGGGCCACTTTGCTTTTGATATTCAACTTTTTGAGTTTCTGGACTTACAAGAAGGTCAGCTGCAAAGGTTTGAAACTTTACCGCATCAGCTCCATTTTTTTTAGCAGACTCAATCATTTTTTTAGCTAAAGTTAAATCTCCATTATGATTAACTCCAATTTCTGCAATTAAATAAACTTCTGAAAGCGTACAAAAGTGATTAATTTTACGAACCATTTTTAAATCCATTAATTAGTATTATTTTATTTTTTAATATTACCATTTTTCTATCTTCCTTAACTAAAATAATCCACTTAAATTGTATTTTCCTTTCCTTAAAACATCCTTCAAACATAATAGGTATCCTACCTCTTCCGGTCCATATGGAATCACTCGACAGTAACAGAGTAGTATTGAGGACATTCTTGTTTATAGTGTTGATCTGATAACATTTTTGTCCCATTAACCTTAATTTTTTTTAGGGAACCAATCCTTAATATCTTAGAATAACTTCCGTCTTTAAGAATATACCCTTTACTTTTGTCCTTATTATCCTTATAAATTAACTGATCATTCACATAAGGTAACTTAAATTTTATTGTTAGATCATGTTCTAGGTTGTCTGTACTTTTAACAACAATATTATTAATAATAGTTTTAAGGAATTTCTTCTTATCTTCAAATTTGAAATCAGAAGATTTCATTTCTTCTAATCTAACCCCCCATTCATTGATTCAATCTACCCATTGTGAATCCCTGTGTCTTGTTGAGATCTAATTAGTCATTTTTTATTTTTTAGTTTCAAAAAACCCAGCATCTAATCTTCTTAATACTTCATTAATTTCTTTCTATATCCCAACCTTTCTTCTTTCATGAATTGGATAAGACAATAAAGCATTTGTTGACTGGCAATTTATCCTTTATTACATATTAGGGAATTGGATTGAAATCGTATGGAAAATTCTACTATTGGAGTTGTACTCTCTCAAGTCAACTTTTTTTTATAATCATCTTTAACATGGTATGAAGATTCCAGGTTTTGCTTCTTCTAGTTACTCTGCCTTCAGAATCTAGAAATACCTTGAATATACATTTGGAATATCTTCTTAACATAGTTACTTTCTTCTTTATAAATTTCCCACATTTTTTCAATATTCCTAAAATTAAATTAATCGCTTTTGACACATATAAAACCAATACTTGGTGAAATAAATTTAGGAATAAAATTAGCTGGAGAAGAAGTTTTTTTTAATATAGTAGTATTTTGTCTAAGTGTTTGAGCTAACCATCTCCAATCAAAACCTCTGTGGCCTCTATCATGCCTTCGAACTTTATCTAACTCATAAATAGATGCAAAAAATGTTTCTCGCCATTCGTATTCTTTATAACGCTTATAACCCATTAGCGCAGAGCCAATATTTTTAATCAATATTGCGGGTCCAACTTCATTTGGGACCGTAATATATAAATACATAAAAGATACTTTAGAAATAGCCTCTATTGTTCTTACTACAAGTGATTCAGGTATATGTTCAAAACTTTCAAGGCCAATAATAACATCTGCATCAGCAAACTTATCAAAGTGATTTTCAATTGAATCACAAATGATTTTAAAATTTTCGTATTGTTTAAAACTATCATTTGCACTGTCGTAAAATTCTTTTTTCAACTCTATACCAATGTAATCAAAAGTAATGCCTAGTTGTTTTATATTTTTGTATGATGATGCACGACCACATCCAACATCTACAATTTTTAATTTTCCATTTTTTTCTATTGATGCTTGAGTTATTAATTTATTTAAATTACGATACCTTGTTTGATGAAGTAATTTTGTAATAAAGTTAAAATTTTGACTACGTTCATAATCTTCGGTTTTATACCAATTGCTAATCATTTTTTTTCCTATTTTCATTTTCATAGAATGAATTGTACTTATGAAATAGTAAAAAGTATAGTATTTGGAAATGGTTAGACAGGACATCAAAATTGGATATTAGTTAATTTCAATTCTGAATGTTTTTAATCTTCTTTCGATCTTCCTTGATTTATAGAAATACATTCCAATAAGTTGTCTTGTGTAATCCTTTCCAGTTGGTGTCTTAATGTTTTTGAGTTAAGATATTCTGATATTTGTTTGTTACCCATTCCTTCTTCATGATGTTGATTGATGAGGTTATGGATATCTTCAAATCGTTTTTGTTTTCTTACTTTTGTTAATACTTGTGTCTTTAGATTTACATCAAAGGTTATGATCAAATCATCAGGGTTTTTTACAAGAGGGAAGGGTGGTAGAATGTCCTCAATACTACTCCACTGTTACCAAAGGTTTTTGGTTGACTATTTAATTACCACCACGACCTCATTTCTAGAATTCACCATGGTGTGTCAATCCAATTCATTGATATATGATAAAGGATATACCACTCATCAACAGATGATCTATTGTCTTATCCAATTCATGAAAGAAGAAGGGATGGGATATAGAAGAATCAGTAGGAAATTAAACGATTGGGAAATCAAGACTCACAGGGATAAACAATGGTTTAATACATCTGTTAGTTCTGTCTTAAAGAGAAAACATGAAAGAGATGTCAGGAATGAACAGATAAGAAATCAACATTTCCCAAGTAAAGTTTCAAAGTTTGAGGTCGATTACTATTTTTTGATTGAATTTATTAGATAAAATAATAAAATATGAATATACCTAAAAATTTAAATAGCAGAAGTAACCTGTCTAAAGTTATAGTTGAAAAACTAGAGGGTAATTTTGATCAACTATCTAAACAGTTTTTTTCTTTAAATACAGGAACTACATCCAGATTTTTTATTCTAGACGACCTTCTTCCTAAAGAAATAACTACAGAAATATATGAAAGTTTTCCGAATAAAGATGTATTTGATTTTAATGATTCCTTTAGAGAAAAAAAATTTACATTTAAAAAATTCGATAATTCTAAAACTTCTCTTATTAATGATATAACTGATTCATTTCAAATGGATAATGTTATAAAAGTAATAGAACGAATTACTAAAACTCCTCATCTTACTGCGGATCCTTCACTTTATGCAGGAGGTATATCAAGAATGGATTTTGGACATTTTTTGAACCCACATGTTGATAATTCACATGATGCAACTAGAAAAAGGTACAGAAGATTTAATCTGCTTTTTTATGTGACACCTGAAATTCAAGAATCCGATGGAGGAAATTTTGAGTTATGGGATAAAGGAGTTAAGAATCCTTTATTAATTCAGTCAAAATTTAACAGACTAGTCGTATTAGAAACTACCCAATACTCATGGCATTCAGTTGACCATGTTCTTTCAAATATTCAAAGATGTTGTGTTAGTAATTATTACTTTAGTGAAAACTCACCAGAAAATTATGAATATTATAATGTGACATCTTTTGTTGGAAGACCAGATGAGGGAGTAAAAAGATTTTACGGACCAATTGATAATTTACTTAGAAATACTTTTGCAAAAATTACAGGGATCTCAAGAGGTAAGAAACTTGTAAGAATTAAAAAAAGTTGACTTGACAGGGTGTAATACAAATTCACTCAACAGTAACTGACTTAGCTAAATTTCTTGGTTTATCAACATCTGTTCCCTTTGCTATAGCTACATGGTAGCTCAATAGTTGAAGTGGTATGGTAAAAATAATTGGAGCAGTTATACGACCTATATTAGAGGTGATTGGGATTATTTCCATTCCTTCTATGTGCATTACTTGTGAATCTTTGTCTTCAAAAACTATCATTTGAGACCCTCTAGATTTAACTTCTTGTAAATTAGATTTGAGTTTACCAAGAAGGACATCATTAGGAGCTATAGCTATAACAGGAATATTATTATCAATGAGAGCTATTGGTCCATGCTTTAGCTCGCCAGCTGGAAATGCTTCTGCATGAATATAACTAATCTCTTTGAGTTTAAGGGCCCCCTCCATAGCTATTGCATACATTGTTCCCCTTCCTATAAACAATGCACTATTTTTATCTTTAAATTTAATAGCTAATTTTTGAATTTGCTTTTCTTGTAACAAGGCATCATTCACAAGTCCAGGTAATCGCTTTAAACCTTGAATAATTTTTTTTTCCTGATACTTGTCAATAGATTTTCTTGTTACACCTACAGCACAAATAAGAAGAGCCAAACCAACTAATTGGGTAGTAAAGGCCTTAGTACTTGCAACTCCAATTTCAGGGCCTGCATTAGTTAAAAATGATAAATCAGAATTTCGAGTAATGCTAGACTCTGCAGAATTAGTAATACAAAGAATTGTGTTTTTATTATTAGTTTTTCTGGAGATTTTTACTGCCTCAAGAATATCAGCTGTTTCTCCACTCTGAGAAATAGCAATAAAAAGAGTCTTTTCAAGAATGACAGGGCTACGATAACGATATTCACTTGCTACTTCAACATTACAAGCTATTTTTGCAATGTCTTCAAACCAGTATTTTGCAACTAAAGCAGCGTTGTAACTTGAACCACAAGCTACAATTTGAACTTGTTTTATTTTTTTAAAGATTTCTTCAGCTTTATAACCAAAAGCTTTAATTACAACCTTATCATTTGAAGTACGAGATTCAAGAGTATCTCTTATTGCTTGAGGTTGTTCAAAGATCTCTTTTTGCATAAAGTGTTTATAGTTGCCTAAGTCAACTTGCCCAACTTTCAAATTAGAAGTTTTAACTGGTCGATTAACTAACTTTCCATCTTTATTATAAATAGTGACTGTTTTTAAAGTTAGTTCAGCAATGTCACCCTCTTCAAGAAAAATAAACTGCTTAGTAACAGATAATAATGCCATTTGATCAGATGCAATAAAATTACCATTAGTTCCAATACCTATTAAAAGAGGAGATCCTTTTCGTGCTGCAATTAGTGTGTTTGGATGTTTTGAAGAAATAATTCCAAGTCCATAAGAGCCTTCAAGTGTGCTCAATGCTTTTTGAGTTGCCTCTAGTAAGGTTTTGGATGACTGAAGCGCAAAGTGAATTGCATGTGCAATAACTTCTGTATCGGTTTCAGAACTAAACTCATATCCTAGTTTAATTTGCAAATTTTTTAGATTGATATAATTTTCAATAATTCCGTTGTGAACCACACTAATTGAATTCTTTGAGATATGGGGGTGTGCATTTTTATCTGATGGACCTCCATGTGTGGCCCATCTTGTATGAGCTAGGCCGATAGACCCTTCAATCTTTTTTATTTTTAATTTATTTTCTAAGTTACAAACTTTTCCAATTGCTCGCTCGCATTTTAGTTTGTTATTTTTTGATAGTATGACAAGTCCGGAAGAATCATATCCTCGGTACTCTAGTTTCTTTAAACCTTCTACCAGAAGAGGGATGATATTGTTAATTTGAATACCACCAACAATTCCACACATAAATTATTTTAATTATTTAAAATGAGAATTATAGAGCAACTAATAGTTCTTGATTAATATTTATGGCTTGTTGTTGGCCTAATACCTTCATCAATAAGATTATTCGATCTTCAGATTTGTAGGATCTAAAAATAGCAATACAGTTTTTAAATACTCCATCTGTTATTTGAACTTTATCACCTTTTTTAAATGTACTTAGTTTTTTTAATTTTTCTTCTGAATTGGCTTGATTGACTCTAATATATTCAATAATATGCTCGGGAACTTGGGCAAAATTTAAACCAAATTTAACAAAATTTATTACACCTTTAGTTGAGCGAATTGGCGACCAATTTTCATTATGTTTATCAAGAAAAATAAATATATAGCCTGGAAATAAAACCACATTCTTTTTGTTAATTTTAACTATAGGACAATAAGTTGTATATTCTTGATTTTCAAGATTTATTATTGCAGTATTTTCTTGTCTTGGTTTTGTTTTGATTAAATACCATTTTTTCATGCGTCTCATTATAAGCCATATATCGATCTTTGTTCAACAATTGAACACTGAATTAGATTTTCAAATTTGTTAATACCGATGCTCGTTAAATTGATTTATTGACTATAATCTCTACTATTATGAAAATTGATCTTCACAGTCATTCTTTCTATTCAGATGGCGTACTTTCTCCAAGCGAAGTTGTT
>Ga0209816_1003581_pt1 | contig 10616 bp, 10 predicted proteins | sample CoawatmetaG01DNA_FD_187509 | JGI IMG/M metagenome (GOLD analysis project Ga0209816, IMG submission 187509) | Marine microbial communities from the West Antarctic Peninsula - Coastal water metaG017-DNA (SPAdes) (version 2) | ecosystem: Environmental > Aquatic > Marine > Coastal ... | reverse complement strand
TTCCAAGGTTTTGTGCAACTTCAGCGCTCTCGATAACTGACTGAATTAATGCTTCCTTCATCACACCATTTGATTCCATTGGCGTCTCTGATAAAGCATTTGCATCCATCATTACTTTAAGCAAATCTTGATCTAAACTACCCCAGTTAACTCCAATTCTGATGGGCTTATTATATTCAATTGCAATCTTTATCATTGTTGCAAATTGATCATCTCTTTTTAACCCTCTTCCTACATTGCCTGGGTTTATTCGGTATTTGTCTAGAGCTTTCGCACATTCTGGATAATTTTTTAAAAGTTTATGCCCATTAAAATGAAAATCGCCTACGATTGGTGCATTACAACCCATATTAATTAGGTCTTTTTTAATGTAAGGAACCTGTTTTGCTGAATCTTCGTCATTAACTGTAATCCGAACAATTTCTGAGCCAGCTTTCCAAAGCTCATAAATCTGCTTAACAGTTTCATTGCGATTTGATGTGTCAGTATTTGTCATTGACTGGATAACAATGGGCGCACCTCCACCAACTGCAATCTGACCCACTTTGACCTGTGTTGTATTTTTTTTAATCATCTAAATTTTTATAAGTTTGATATTTTGCGTTATTCTAGTCTTATCTTGGACTTGTCCAGCTAATTGGCCACACGCAGCATCTATATCATCTCCCCTAGTTTTTCTAATAGTTGTGATAATGCCTGCATCAACTAGCACCCTTTTAAATTCTAAAATTACTTTACGTTCTGAGCATTTATAACCACTATTAGGGAATGGGTTAAAAGGTATTAAATTAAATTTACATGGCATATCTTTTACCAACCCTAACAAAGCTTTTGCGTGCTCAATTGAATCATTAACGCCACTTAGCATTACATATTCAAATGTTATAAAGTCTCTAGGTGCTTTTTCTAAATATCGCTGACAAGAGGCTATGAGGTCCTTTAGAGGGTATCTTTTATTAATAGGAACAAGTTCATCTCTTAGCGTATCATTAGGTGCATGTAGAGAAATTGCTAGGGATACCGGGCAATCTTCTCTTAATCGGTCTATAGAAGGAACAAGGCCGCTGGTTGATAAAGTAACTCTTCTTCTACTAAGCCCGTAAACTCTATCATCAAGCATCATCTCTAATGACTGAACAACATTTTTGTAATTAGACAGTGGCTCACCCATACCCATCATTACTACATTAGAAATGATACGATTATTACTACTTTTATGTGTGCCTTGCAGTCCCAACATTTTATTTGCCAACCATAGTTGGCCTATAATTTCACCTGAACTTAAATTTCTATTTAGGCCCTGGCGTCCTGTTGAGCAAAAAGTACACTCTAATGCACAACCAACCTGTGAGGATATGCATAATGTACCCCTATTGGCTTCGGGAATGAAAACAGTTTCAATACCATTATTTTCCCCGACATCCAGGAGCCATTTCCTTGTCCCATCACTTGAGATATGGTCAAAAGTAATTTTCGGGATTGAAATACATGCATTCTCATTTAATGTTTGTCTAAAAGATTTAGCAATATCAGTCATTTTATCAAAATCACCTACCCTGGATTGATAAATCCATCGCATTAATTGTTTAGCGCGATAAGGCTTATGACCAAATTTTTCCAGATATTTGGTTAGTTGATTACAATTAAGCTCCAGTAGATTATCCAATTAAGTAGTATTAGCCAAAAAAGTATTCAATCTCAATTTTAGCATTTTCTACCGAATCAGACCCATGGACTGCATTAGCGTCAATACTTTCTGCAAAATCAGCTCTAATAGTTCCTGCAACTGCTTCTTGAGGATTAGTTGCACCCATTAGCTCTCGGTTCTTTAAAACGGCATTATCACCTTCAAGAGCCTGAATCATTACGGGACCTGAAGTCATAAAGGTCACTAAGTCGTTGAAAAAAGGTCTGTCTTTATGAATCTCATAAAAACCCCCTGCCTCCTCTTCTGAAAGATGAATCATCATAGCCCTAACGATTTTCAAATCAGCTTTCTCAAATCGAGTATAAATTTCTCCAATAACATTTTTTTTAACAGCGTCTGGCTTGATAATAGATAAAGTTTGCTCAATAGGCATATATATTTCTCCAAAAAAAAATTAAATTAATAAAAGAGCGTTAAAATAACACTTTTTAGTAATAAAATAAATGACTTAGCTATGGACTCTTACCTAACAACAACATTTTATCACTTTGTAAGAATTGAAGAATACAAGGAACTTCAGCCAATTATTCAAGATTTTTGCAATAAAAGTTTTATTAAGGGCACCATCTTACTGGCCTCTGAAGGTATCAATGGAACTTTATCGGCGCATGAAAAAAATATTAATAAATTTCATCAGTTTATAAAATATGATGAGCGATTTAAAAATAACTTTAAAAATATTACCCACAAAGAATCATGGGCAAAAAAAAATCCTTTTTATCGAATGAAGGTAAGGCTAAAAAAAGAAATAGTTACCCTTGGCGTTGAAGGAATAAGTCCAATAAAAAAAGTTGGCCAGTATGTTAAACCAGCTGACTGGAATGAACTCATATCTGACCCAGATACAATTATAATTGATACTAGGAATAGCTATGAAGTAGATATAGGTTCATTTAAGAGAGCAGTAAATCCAAAAACAAACTCATTCAGAGAGCTTCCAAAATTTATTGATAATAATATTGATACATATAAAGGGAAAAAAATTGCTATGTTTTGTACTGGTGGAATCAGGTGCGAAAAAGCAACATCACTTTTAATTGAAAAAGGTATTGAAAATGTATTTCATTTACAAGGAGGTATCTTAAAGTACTTAGAAAAAATTCCAAAAGAAAAAAGTTTATGGGAAGGTGAATGCTTTGTTTTTGACCAACGAGTAGCAGTTACTCATAATTTAAAACAAGGAAAATATAATCAATGCTTCGCATGTAGACATCCTTTATCTCCCAATGAGATTGAATCAAATCAATATAAGGCAGGTTCTTCTTGCCCTTACTGTTACAATAAATTATCTGATAAAAAAAAATCTAGTTTACTGGAACGAAAAAAACAAATTGATTTAGCTCGTTCGAAAGGCAAAGAACACATCGGTAAAATTATGAACAAAGGAAAAGTTTAATGGATAGAATACGCTGGGGAATTTTAGGTGCTGCCAGAGTAAATGAGCGACTAATGCCAGCTATTGTTAACTCTAAGAAAGGAGAACTGATTGCCATAGCAAGTAGAAGAGAAGGTGCTGCTAAAGAATGCCTTATAAAGTATTTTCCTGCACTTGAAGACCAAGTTCAAACCTATGATAACTTTGATGAGGTTATAACTCACAAAAGAATTGATGCTATTTATATACCATTAGCAAATGAAGATCATACTGAACAAGCTTTAAAGGCCATTAGATCAAAAAAACATCTCCTTATCGAAAAACCTATGGCAATAAAATCTTCCGAGGTCAAGCTATTAATAAGCGAAGCAAAAAAAAATAATGTCAAAATTATGGAAGGATTCATGTATGCATTCCATCCTCAATTTAACAGAATGCAGGATATTATTCGATCAAAGATACTGGGGGATATTAACTACGTTCACTCAATGTTTTCCTTTCCCATTCAACCAGCTAGATTTTATAGAATCAACCGTGCAATAAAAAATGGTGGAGGTGCACTTTGGGATATAGGCCCATATGCAATTCATACAATAAGACAATGCTTTCAACAGAAACCTCTTCGTGTATTCGCTGAATCAAAATTAAACGAACACGGTGCTGATATAAGTACCACTGGATTCATTGACTTCGGAAGTTATAAACGAGCTACATTTGACATAAGTTTTGAGTGTACAAGAAGATCTGAATATGAGGTATTTGGTCCACTTGGAAGATCAAAGTGTCCAGTTGTTTGGCAGCCTGATGATCAAATTGCCAAAATAGAATATACAACAGAAAAATCTGGTTTTAGTGAAGAGATTGTTCCAACAGCAAATCATTTTAATCTAGAAATTAATCACTTTAATGAAGCTATCCTCAATAATTCCCCCACAAAACTTAGTCCAGATGACGCCCTATGGAATTGTAAAACCTTAGAAGCGATTCAGGAAAGTATTAGAACTAAAGTCTGGGTATCCGTCTAGCATGGTTCAAACCTGGATTTTTGATTTTGATGGAACTCTTGTTGACTCTGCTCCATCTATTAAAATGTGTTATGAAAAAATCACCTTAGCCCTTGCTCCTGAAAGAGTTAATCATGCTAAAAAAATCCTTATTGGCCCTACGCTTGACCAGACAGTTAATGATATTTTAGGAAAAGACTATATTCACTTAAAAATAGAGTTTATTAAGTCATTCCAAAATGTATATGACAAAGAATTAATTTATCAAACTAAACCTTATAAAAATGCCTCGAATATTCTTAAAAAGCTAATTGATAATGGGGATGAAGTAGCAATTGCCACCAACAAAAGGCATAAACCAACAATGAGTCTTTTAAATTTTTTTGGTTGGAATAATTACTTTGAGTGGGTTGCTTGCATTGATCGGTATCCTCAATTTAAAAATAAATCAGAAATGGTTGCATTTTTAGTATCTGAAAATCCAAAATTCCAAAATTCTTATTTAGTTGGGGACACACTAAGTGACGGAATTGCAGCTAATGAAAATAATTTAAACTTTATAAAAGCAAATTTCGGGTATGGAGGAAAACAAGATTGGGGCATGATTGATACCTACAAAAAAATATTAGATTTAAATGAATTAATTTAACTAAATATTTTTGAAACTAGTTTACTTATATTTTGGTGAACAAAGTTAAGCCCCCAGACCACTGCTCTGATACTTGAGTTGTAGTCTTAGAAAGCATTTGTGTCATACACCAGAATTCCATATGCGGCCCATATGACTTAAGTAATAATATTAATCGCTCATCAGAATGCACTAGTGCTGACATACATAAAATTGGAGTGTAATGATCTTTACTAATAAGTAACTCAGGACAGCCTATAACAGCAGCGCCTATATCCATGCCACCACTTAAACACATCTTTAGACCTTCTAATTCTGGAAGCTTTGCCATCTGAGATCTCTGCGAACTTATATCAAACTCTTGAAATGCTTGCGGAAAATACCAACCTATAACACCACCAAGACTATCACCTAAAAAACTATCATAACGTGATTCTGGGTGGACTTTAATATTGCTACGTAACTCAGAATTACTTTGAAGAACTGCTTTAAAATGTGCATCAGGAAATTTTTCAGTAAAAGACTCTTGCAAGGCAGGCAAAATACTTTCCTCAAGACTTGTTCCTAAATCATCTTGTTTATTAGTGCGATGATAAATGAAAGGTAGGTGAGCTCCATTAATTAATGGAGAATAATCAGCATTATCCTTTAATTTATTCAATAAAGAATTTGCTTTAGATTTAAAGTCTGAGCTTGTAAAATCCTTTGAGCATAAATTATATTTTTTAGCTCTTTCTAAAATTAAATCATAATTAACATTAGGCTGGTCTAATTTATAGTAAAAACTTCGTTTATCACTAAAAAGTCTATCCTCAACAGAAGGGTAACGACGACCAAAATCATCAAATAATTTCAATGATTGCTCCAAATTAAATGGCTTTTAGCATGAAAACAGATTTTTTTGTAACTTTTGGGGGGCTGGGGGGATTATCATTATTGGCAATCTCTGGCGTAAGGCCAAAACCATGCTCATACGGTACAGGAAGCAAGTGGCTAACATTTTTCTGATAATCCTGAACTGATTTATTATGGAAACCAATAAATTCCATGTGTTCCCCTATTATGCATTCATCTCTGTATGGGCCAAGCCAACTATTCATCATCCCTCTACTAAGAATATCTTTGAGCGGCTCTTTTGTGACATTACCAATAGAAAGATCCATATAAGGACAAGGAACAATTTCACCATCATGATTAACTGTATTGATTCCTTTAACTGTAATGCATCTTCCAGGCTGGCCGTAAGATGGACTCATATGGGTAAAAATATCATACTTATCTTCTAGGTACTTAAGCTGATCAACGTCTTCTTTTGTACAAACCCAAGTATCTTGTTCGCGAGCTGTTCCGACCGGTTTTGCGAGAGTGACATAAAGTGGGATGTCCTCGTCCTTACAATAACTACAAAGACTCTCAAACTCTTCAGAAAAAACTCTATCTTTAATGATGCATGTTGAAATCAGAAGCTCTAAATTTGCTGCTTTAGAAGCCTTTAGGGCTTTCAAAACTCTGTTGTATGACCCTTTTTTTCCTCTAAACTCATCATGCTCTTCCTCGATCATACTATCTAAAGATATCTGAACCTTATAACCACCTATTCCAGCAAACCATTTTGCTTTCTCTTCATCAAATGTCCAGCCATTAGTATCCAGAATAACTAAATGTTTTTTAGGATCTATTGCCTCTATAAGTTGATCTAGATTCTTGTCTAAAAGGGCTTCTCCGCCTGTAAGTACAAATCGAAAAATACCAGCTTCATCTGCTTGTTTCGATAACTCCCTGTAATCATCAAGGTCCATTTGTGGTCTTGGATCTAGCTTCACTCCAGTTTGCTTTTTTATATCACGTGTCATGTATGGCTCTTCGCAGCAATGCATACAATGAAAATTACATAATGAACGATTAATTTTTATTCTTAAAATTGGACTTATTTCGCCATCCAACATATTTTTAAAATATTGTTGAATTTTTTCATGAACTCTTGGCCGATGAATACTTTGATCTTTACGTTTACTTTTTTCAGTTAATGATAAAGCTTCTTGATCAGCTAAAATTTGAAGTGCATCAGCCATACCTACTCCTAAAATTTCTTAAATTACTTTTATTTTATTACGTTTGAACTAAATTGTAACAGATATAGATTTCAATTAAATTACAATATTAATAAATTAAGAAATAAATTTAGCAGTTTTTAAAATTGAGTCCTCAAGGGTTGTCCACTCCTCAACGCCCAGAGAGGCTTTTATCTTAGATGCACTTGGAATATATGTGTCACGAGTAAAATTTCCCTCTGTCAAATCTTTACGCTCTATTACTACATCGCTTGAGGGGGATATTAAGTCTCTGACCTTGTGTGCTAAATCATAAATTGATATTTGTCGCTCAGAGCCAACATTAAAAACACCTTCTTCGTCACTAACCAATAACTTTAATAACCAAATTATAGTATCTGCAATATATAAATAAGACCTTACTGACTTACCTTCACTTCTCAAAACTATTGATCTATTTTTTCGCGCATCATTAATAAAGTTTCCAATTGCATAATGAATATCTAATGGAAGATATGGGCCGACAAATGAAAAACACCGAGCAATTTTATAATTAATATTATGACTTCTACATCGATTGGTAATAATTGTCTCTGCTAAAATTTTACCCTGTGCTAATCCTGAATTCTCCTTTACACTAAGAGAGTTATCAAAATCCTGCTCCATCAAATACAACTTGTTATTTTGACCGTAAATAACACCGGAAGAAGTAAATAAAATTTTTGTTATTTTATTTTTAACAGCAAAGTCAATTATATTTTCCGTTCCAACCTCTAATGTATTTACTTTACTTTCATCTAACTCACCGCTAAAAGTTTCATGCGCAGTAGTGGTCGCCATGTGTAATAAATAATCAAAATCTCCTTTAATTTTCTGCTTTTCAAGAATATTACCCTCAACTATCGTCAAAAAATTAAACGAGATAAATTTTGGGTTATTTAATAAAAATATTGATTTATCTCTTGTTATAACTGTTAATAAAATGTTTAGAGAAAAATTAACATTCGCGAAAGCTATTGATTCAATAAACCATTTTCCAAAAAAACCAGAACCCCCAGTTATTAGAATAGATTTATTTGAAATACTTTTAAGTTCAGGTAAGCAATTACTACAAATAAAGCCTAGGTCACTAGAAATGTTGTAATTTTTCATTTACTTCCCATCAATAAATGAACGATAAGGATCGTGAACGTGAATAAGATTATCCGGAGATTTAGCATGCCATGCCCACTGGCCATTCTGAGGATTACTATCAATATATTTATTTTTAATATCTGGATGAGTAACAAAATTACATTTAAAAAGAAGCGATATAAAATGCCCTCGAACATCCCTGTCTTTAGCAAATAATTCTTTTATGCTAACTGGATTTTCTTCATGAATAACTTTGATGCCAAGTTCGTTTTTTGCGACCTCTGAAATTCTTATTGAAAAAGTTTCTTTGAATCTAATTATCCCACCAGGTATATGCCAACCTGGGCCATAATACTTATCATTTCTCCAGGTTAAAAGAGTTCTATTATCATTATCTTTAATTAATAAATCAACGTTTGTCATTGGAGTAATCGAGCTTATAAAATAAAATAGTTCTTCAGGCAAGCCATTTTGCGCCTTTGAAATAAGTTTACTTACCTGTTCAATATAATGCTTTAAGTCAGCCACCAATAACCTCTAGACTATCTTCGCGAACAATAGCAATATTTTTAATAAATTTATACTCATTAAGGATAATATTTTTAACTTCATCCGAGTATCCTGCTGCAATAATAATTAGAGCATCGGGTTTTTGTTCATCTAAATACTGAGGAGGATTAATTTTTAAATTAGTTCCAGGCGTATACTTATTTTGCTTAAAATCAGCTGAATCAACAATATAATTAATACGTTCGTATATTCCGGATAATGAAATAATAGTTAATGATTGGTGGCCAGCTCCCCATACAACTACTTCCTTTCCATGAAATCGATCAATATAACTATTTATTTCTGCATTTAATGATTTAAATTTATTTTTAAAGTTCTCTACAGATAGTGGTGCTCTTTTTTTCACTTCGACTGATAAAATATAGTCAAACCAAATAGCCTTGATAGAGATAATTTCAAACCCACTAGCCTCTAAAAGATGTGACAAGGAACTTCTATCAAAATAAAAAATATGGTCAACAGTAAACTCAGTATAAAGACCTTTTTTACTTATCATTTCAAAATTTGGAACCTCGATAATACCATGTGCATTTTCAGCTAATAAATCACAAAGCAAACTTAAAGACTTTTTCGGATTAGGCCAATGCTCCATAAAACTAAATATTCCAAATGCATCAAAATTAGATTTCTTTAGCTTTACTAAGCTCTTATCATCAAGGTAACCTTGGCTAACATTAAGTTCTTTTAACTTACAAGCAGATATATTTTTTACCGAATACTCTAGTCCGAATGCTTTTTTCATTCCAAGGGATCGAACAACCTCCAAATAATCTCCGGTTCCACATCCTATTTCGATATACTTTTTATCGATTAAATTATTTTTATTTATCCACAGTTCAAGCTGCTTGGATTTAAAATTTTTGATTTCAGTAGAAACAGATACAGCACGAATTACTTCTTTGTAATAATCTACAGGGGGGAGTATGTGTTGAATTAAATGACATTTTGAACATTGAAATATATCAATAGTAACGTTATTATTAAACTGATTTGGGTCGCTGTGGAAATTCTGAGCTGATAAAGGGGAATTTTCGTATGTTAATAAAGGCGGTAAAAATAACTGCTCACTACATGCTCTACACTTTAATTCGGTAATCATTTAATTTTTTATTTTTTTAGAAGCTGGACTTAGTGGATAAATCATCTCAGATTTAAGTTTTTTTCTAGATAATAATGGAGACATATCTTCAAGGGGCATCGATAACATTGAACCATTTTTCTGAGGAATTGCGGCAGACTTTGGCCACAAAGTTTCGTTTTGTTTTAATGAAATATCACAAACGATTGATTTTTTACTTTTTAATACTTTGTCTATAGCCCCAGGCAAGTTATTAATACTTTTAACCTTAATAGCTGATATCCCAATTGAACTAAAGATTTTAGTTATGTCCGGTAAAAATAAGTTTGATTCTGGGCCACTAGCAATGTACCTACCATCAAAATAATTTTTTTGTGTGTTCCTGATTGAAGCATAACCATTGTTGTTTAATATAAATAGTTTAAATGGCTTTTTAGATATTTTCAATGTCAATATTTCCTGAAGATTCATCAAAAAACTACCGTCACTTTCAATGCAGATCACTTCTTTAAATTTATTTGCATTCAAAGCACCAATTAGTGCCGGCAGCCCATAACCCATTGCACCTAAACCTGAGGTTAAGAAAACTCTTTGTCCCGGTTTATTTCTAAATGCCATATAAAATGATTCAATTGCTAAACCAGAACTACCAGTAACAATTAAAGACTTTTCCGGAAGTTGGTCTGATAAAATATCTACTAATTGAAGGTGGCTAATTTTCGTACTATCTGTAAATGCTTTTCCGTCATTTATCGTATATCTTTTTTTCCAGTCATTGCATTTAGCAAGCCAGTCAGTAAAACTTTTAATTTTTACTTTTTCGGCACTATCATTAAGGTTACTAATAAAAATCTTAGCATCTAGATTTACTTTAAAATCAATCTTAGATTTAAATTTATTTAATTCATTTAAATCAATATCTACAATTATTTTTTTTGCATTTTTTGCAAAATTTTTATGATTATAGGCGGTAACAACATTGTCTAATCTAGCTCCGACTGAAATCAAAAGGTCAGAATTTTGAATTGCGAAGTTAGGTGCTCTAAGTGCAACAGTTCCAGGCTTCCC
>Ga0209816_1003575_pt1 | contig 10621 bp, 9 predicted proteins | sample CoawatmetaG01DNA_FD_187509 | JGI IMG/M metagenome (GOLD analysis project Ga0209816, IMG submission 187509) | Marine microbial communities from the West Antarctic Peninsula - Coastal water metaG017-DNA (SPAdes) (version 2) | ecosystem: Environmental > Aquatic > Marine > Coastal ... | reverse complement strand
CTTCAGATGATGAGTGAAATCAAACAGATAGAAAGTATAATTAACCCAACAGAAGTATTTTTAGTTGCAGATTCTTTAACAGGACAAGTTGCTGCAGAAGTTGCAAAAGAATTCAAGAATACTGTAAATGTAACAGGAATTGTTTTAACAAGAGCTGATGGTGATGCCAGAGGTGGGGCAGCCCTTAGCATGAAGTATGTCTCACAAGTTCCAATTAAATTTTTAGGGGTAGGAGAAAAAATAGAAAATTTAGAAGTCTTTCACCCAGATAGGATAGCTAACAGAATATTAGGTATGGGAGACATTGTTTCTCTTGTTGAAAAAGCTGCAGAAGATCTTGGTGAAGAGAATATAAAAAAAGCAGAAGAGAATTTAAAAAAAGGACAATTCTCTATGGAAGATTACTTAACACAGCTTAGACAAATGAAAAAAATGGGAGGCATAGAAGGAATTATGTCATTTATGCCAGGTGTTTCTAAAATGAAATCACAGATGGATGCTTCTGGAATTGATGAAAGTGTCATTACTAAAAATGAAGCAATCATTTTATCTATGACAAAAAAGGAAAGAGGAAACCCTAAAATCATTGATGGTTCTAGGAAAAAACGAATTGCTAATGGCTCTGGAACAGATGCGGCCACTATCAATAAATTGCTTAAGCAATTTAAAATGATGTCTGAAATGATGAAGAAGATGTCAAAAGGAAACCTGAAGGGTATGTCTGATAAAGGAATACCTCCAGAGCTATTAAATCAACTTAAATAAATAAAGGAAAAAAAATGATAAAAATAAGACTATCAAGAGGTGGAACAAAGAAAAGACCAGTATACAAAGTAGTTATAGCTGACAGTCGTCGTGCAAGAGATGGAAGATTTATTGAAAAAGTAGGCTTTTTTAATCCTCTTTTACCAAAAGATAAAAAGGAAAGAGTAGGATTGGAAGCAGAAAGAATTAAATATTGGTTAGGTCAAGGTGCTCAACCAACAGCCAGAGTTGCAAGAATTTTAGGTGAAAATGATATTATCCCTATGCCTGCAAACGCTAACAACCCTAATAAAGCTATACCTAAAAAAGAAAGAAAAAAAGAAGGAGATGAAGCTCCAGCAGCAGCTCCAGCAGCAGCAGCAGCTCCAAAGGAAGAAGCTCCTAAAGCAGAAGCAGCTCCAGCAGCAGAAGCTCCAAAGGAAGAAGCTCCTAAAGCAGAAGCAGCTCCAGCAGCAGAAGCTCCAAAGGATGAAGCTCCTAAAGCAGAAGCAGCTCCAGCAGTAGAAGCTCCAAAGGATGAAGCTCCTAAAGCAGAAGCAGCTCCAGCAGTAGAAGCTCCAAAGGAAGAAGCTAAATAGTTGGATTCATGTGGCAAGCTCAGATATTCACACTTTATCCTGATTTTTTTCCTGGCCCTTTAAATAAAGGGCTATATGGAAAAGCTTTAACAAATAAAATTTGGGATTTAAAAGTTGTAAATATTAGAGAAGCCACTGAGGATAAACACAAAACAGTAGATGATACTCCTTTTGGAGGTGGATCTGGAATGTTATTGAAAGCTGACATCTTAGCAAAATCTCTTGATGAAAATAAAAAAGAAGGTGAAAGAATTTTTTATTTATCACCAAAAGGAAAAAAGCTTGATCAGAAATTGGCACTAGAACTATCTAAAGAAAAATCCATTAGTTTAATTTGTGGTCATTTTGAAGGTGTCGATGAAAGATTATTATCTACAAGGAATATAGAAGAACTTAGCATAGGAGATTTTATTTTATCTGGAGGTGAAACCGCAGCATTTGTTGTGTTGGATAGTGTTCTTAGGTTGCTTCCAGGTGTCTTGGGAAATGAACATTCAAAGACTGATGAGAGTTTTGAGAACGGGCTTTTGGAGTACCCCCAATACACAAAACCTCAAATTTGGGAGGAAAAAAGTGTTCCAGAAGTGTTATTATCAGGAGATCATAACAAAATTAAAGACTGGCGTTTATCACAATCAGAGGCTATAACACGCGTCCGAAGACCAGATTTGTGGGAAAAATATAAGAAAAACTAACTTAATAAATACTACTATGAAAACAATTGAAGAAATAAACCAACATAACGTTAAAAAAATACTAGCTGAGAAGAAAATTCCAGATTTTTTTCCAGGAGATATAGTAAAAGTTGGTGTTAGAATTACAGAAGGTAAAAAAGATAGAATTCAATATTTTGAAGGTGTGTGTATTGCTAGAAAAAATAGAGATTTAAACTCTTCGTTTACAGTTAGAAAAATATCATTTGGTGAAGGTGTTGAGAGAACATTCCCACTATATGGAACATTAATTGATTCAATTACTGTTATTAGACATGGAAAAGTTAGAAGAGCAAAATTATATTACTTAAGAGATAGAACTGGTAAATCAGCTAGAATCGCAGAAAGAATTAGAAAAAAAATTGGTATAGAAGTTGATGTTAAGCCAGAAATGGTAACTGAAGAAACTTTAGCACCAGTAGTAGTAGAAGCAGAAAAACCAACAGAAGTTCAGGCAGAACCTGTAAAACAAACAGAAGTTCAAGCAGAACCAAAAATAGAAAAATCAGAAGAAAAAAAATAATTTTTTTTCAATGCCTTTAACTCTTTACGATAAAATTTGGAACGATCACTTAGTAGATCAGCAAGATGATGGTACGGCATTATTATTTGTTGATCGACATTTAGTTCATGAAGTGACAAGCCCACAAGCTTTTGAAGGATTAAGAAACTCTAATAGAAAAGTTAGACAACCTGGCTTAACTCTAGCAGTAGCAGACCATAATGTTCCAACTACCGATAGATCTAAAGGAATAGAAGATGCAGAATCTAAAATTCAAGTAGATACCCTAGAAAGCAATTGTAAAGAATTTGGAGTTCAATATTTAGGAATGAACGACAAGAGACAAGGAATTGTTCATATCATCGGTCCAGAACAAGGCTTTACACAACCTGGGACAGTAATTGTTTGCGGAGACAGTCACACAGCAACACATGGCGCATTTGGTGCTTTGGCATTTGGAATTGGTACCTCGGAAGTAGAGCATGTCCTAGCAACGCAAACATTGGTTCAAAAAAAAGCAAAGAATTTTAGAATTAATGTTAATGGAAAACTTCCTATTGGTGTTACCTCTAAAGATGTAATCTTACAAATTATAGGACAGATTGGAACTGCAGGAGGAACAGGGTCGGTCATTGAGTACGCTGGCAGCCTAATTTCATCTTTAAGTGTAGAGCAACGAATGACAATTTGTAATATGACTATTGAAGGAGGAGCAAGAGCAGGATTAATCGCTCCAGATGAAAAAATATTTGAATATTTAAAAGGTAAACCGATGTCTCCAAAAAATGAAAATTGGGACAAGGCTATGAAATATTGGAAAAATTTAAAAACTGATGATGGAGCTAAATTTGATAAAGAAATTAATTTAGTTGCAGAAGATATTTTACCGATGATTACTTGGGGAACCTCTCCACAAGATGTAATCACTATAGATGGAAAAGTTCCAAACCCCAAAAATGAACAAGACGAAGACAAAAAGAACTCTTTAGAAAGATCATTAAATTATATGGGCTTAGAAGCTGATACGCTAGCTACAGATATTAAGATTGATAAGGTTTTTATAGGAAGCTGTACGAATGGTAGAATTGAAGATTTAAGAGAAGCTGCCAAAATATTGAAAGATAAAAAGAAAGCGTCCCATGTCCATGCAATGGTTGTTCCAGGTTCAGGCTTAGTTAAAGAGCAAGCAGAGCAGGAAGGCTTAGATAAAATATTTATAGCTTCAGGTTTTGAATGGAGAGAGCCAGGCTGCTCTATGTGTCTTGCAATGAATGCTGATAAGTTAAAAGCAGGAGAAAGATGTGCTTCAACCTCAAACAGAAACTTTGAAGGACGACAAGGTAGGGGTGGAAGAACACATTTAGTAAGCCCTGGAATGGCAGCAGCAGCAGCAATTTCTGGAAACTTGGATGACGTTAGAAAGTATCAAAACTAAAATGCAAAAATTTAATTCACTTACTAGTATTCCAGCATATTTACCAATAGTGAATATTGACACAGATATGATTATTCCAAAACAATTTCTTAAAACAATTAAAAGAACAGGTTTGGGAAAAAACTTATTTTTTGAAATGAGGTATGATGATAATGGAAATGAAATAAAAGATTTTATTCTAAATCAAGAGCCTCATAATCAATCAAAAATATTAATAGCAGGAAAAAACTTTGGCTGTGGTTCATCGCGAGAGCATGCGCCTTGGGCACTTTTAGATTTTGGAATTACATGTGTGATAAGTTCAAGTTATGCTGATATTTTTTACAGCAACTGTTTCAAGAATGGAATTTTACCAATTATTCTACCTGAAGAAAAAATAAAAGAATTATCTGAATATTCAAAAAGAAAAGAAGAAATTTCAATAGATCTAAATGAAGAAAAGATAATTTTTGGAAATAGTGAAATCAAATTTGATATCGATCCTTTTAAGAAAAAATGTTTATTAGAGGGACTTGATGATATTGCACTGTCATTAGCCAAAAAAGAAAAAATTACAACCTTTGAAGAAAATTTAAAAAATAATAAACCGTGGATATTTAATGATAAAAATTAAAAAAAGAAAAATTTTACTTCTACCTGGGGATGGTATTGGACCTGAAGTTATTCAAGAAGTTAAAAAAGTTATTTTATGGTTGAATTCAAATAAATCTTTAGATTTTGAAATTGATCAAGATTTAGCTGGTGGTTGTTCTTATGACAAACATGGAACACCAATTACAGATGAAGTTTTTTACAAAGCTTTAGAAAGTGAATTTGTTATGTTGGGTGCAGTTGGTGGACCAAAATGGGATAACTTAGATTTTTCAAAAAAGCCAGAAAGAGCCTTATTAAAATTAAGAAAAGAATTAAAACTATTTGCAAATTTAAGACCTGCAATTTGCTTTGAACAATTAGTTGATGCCTCAACCCTAAAGCCAGAAATTGTATCTGGATTAGATATTATGATAGTTAGAGAATTAACAGGTGGAATTTATTTTGGTGAACCAAGAGGAATTAAGCCAATAGAAAATGGTGAAAGAAAAGGGATTAATACCCACTCATATACAACTAGTGAAATAGTTAGAGTAGCGAAAGTAGCTTTTGATTTAGCAAGAAAGCGATCAAATAAGGTTACTTCATGTGAAAAGTCGAATGTAATGGAAGCAGGACAACTCTGGAAAGAAGAAGTCCAAGAGCTACACGACAAAGAATATAAAGATGTAGAATTAAGTCATATGCTTGCTGACAATTGTGCAATGCAATTATTAAAAAACCCAAAGCAATTTGATGTGATTGTTACTGACAATTTATTTGGAGATATGCTTTCGGATCAAGCCTCAATGTTAACGGGATCTCTGGGTTTATTACCATCAGCCTCTTTAGGTGCAAAAAATAAAGATGGGGAAATGAGAGCAATGTATGAGCCAATTCATGGATCTGCACCAGATATAGCTGGCAAAGGTGTTGCAAACCCAATTGCATCAATTTTAAGTTTTGCAATGGCATTAAGATATTCATTAGATTTAGATAGTGAAGCTGATGCTTTAGAAAAAGCTGTGCAAGATGTCTTAAATGACGGTCTTAGAACAAAAGACATTATTTCTGAGGGAAAAAAAGAAGTATCAACATCAGCTATGGGTGATGCGATAATTTCAAAATTGCAATAATTAAATAATTATTCTAAAGTTCTGGAATGCCAAATTATACTGCACCAGTAGAAGACATGATGTTTCTTTTTGATAAATTAAGAAATAATAAAAATTATAATGATCTTGAAAAATACAAAGAGGTTAATTCAGAATTAGTAAAAGATATTCTAGAAGAAGCAGCTAAGATTAATCAAAACTTAATATTACCATTAGCGAAATCAGGTGATGAAAACCCAACAGTTCTAGAGAATGGTGTGGTTAGAACACCGCCTGGCTATAAAGAAGCTTATTCTAAATATATAGAAGATGGCTGGACTTCACTTTCTTGTGATCCAAAATATGGAGGGCAAGGAATGCCAAAAACTGTAAGTGCTTTTTTTGACGAAATGTTATCATCTGCAAGTTTATCATTTAAACTTTATAGTGAGTTAAGTATTGGTGCATATAATTGTATTTCTCATCATGCTACAGATAAAATAAAAGAAAAATACCTTCCAAAAATGGTTGAAGGAAAATGGAGTGGTACGATGTGTCTTACCGAACCAGTTTGTGGAACTGATTTAGGACTTTTAAAAACTAAAGCTATTGAACAATCTGACGGATCTTTTAAATTAAGTGGACAGAAAATTTTTATTACTTCAGGCGATCAAGACTTAACGGAGAATATTATCCATTTAGTTATTGCAAGAGTAGCTGACTCTCCAGCAGGAACAAAAGGAATAAGCTTATTTTTAGTACCTAAGTTTGTGGTAAATGAAGATGGATCTATTGGTGCAAGAAATGGAGTTTCTACAGGTTCTATAGAAAGCAAAATGGGAATTAAAGGTTCTGCTACATGTGTATTAAACTTTGATGATGCAACTGGATATATGATTGGATTAAAGAATAAAGGGTTAAATGCAATGTTTACTATGATGAATTTAGAGAGAATTGTTGTAGGAATTCAGGGCTTAGGAATTTCTGAAATAGCCTATCAAAATTCTTTGAGTTACGCAAAAGAAAGGAAACAAGGAAAAACAAATAATACAAAATCAACTAATGGAGCAGATTTTATTATTGAGCATGCTGATATTAGAAAATCTTTGCTTAATATGAAATCTATTATTGAAGGTGAAAGAGCTTTATGTTTTTGGTTATCTCAACAAACAGAAGTTAGTCTTTATCATCCAGACGAAAAAATAAAACAGGAAGCGTCAGATCTTGTGTCTTTAATGACACCAGTGGTTAAAACGATGTTTAGTGATATGGGAATGGAAATAACTAGTGAGGCTATGCAGGTTCATGGTGGTTATGGGTATACAAAAGACCAAGGAATAGAACAACTATATAGAGATAATAGAATCACCCCTATTTATGAAGGAACAAATTCAATCCAAGCAGCAGATTTAGTTTTTAGAAAGTTGGTAAATAAAAATGGTGATATAATTAATAAGTATTTAGAATTGATTAAGAATGATTGCAGTATTGAAAATGAAAAATTAAAACCTTTCATAAAAGAGCTAAAAATACATCTAGAGATCTTATCTACCTTTACTGATTGGATTAAAGAAAAGGTTCAAAACTCAAAAGATGATGCAAGTGCAGCATGCAATGACTATTTAAAAGCATTGGGGTTTGTGTCTATAGCACATGCGTGGATAAAAGTTTTAGAGGTAAGTTTTAAAGATTATGAACAAAACAAAGACTTTTATGAGGATAAAATTCAAACAGCAAATTTTTATTTTAAAAGAGTTTTACCAAGAGCCGAAAGTCATTTTAAAACTGCCACATCGGGAAGTGATTATATAATGAATTTTAAATTCAGTTAATATGAGTCATTACAATACAAATTTAGATAAAAATGAGGCTAATTATGTTCCTCTTTCTCCTTTAACATTTTTAGAAAGAACTAAAGATATATATCCAAATTATGAAGCCTTAGTTTATGAAAGTAGATCGTACACCTGGGGAGAGGTTTATAAAAGATGTGTTAAGTTTGCCAGCGCACTAGATAAATTGGGTGTAAAAACTGGAGATACAGTTTCTATAATGGCTTTCAATACACCAGAAATTTTTGAAGCACATTATTCAATACCAATGGTAGGAGCGGTAATTAATGCAATCAACACAAGACTAGACCCTAATACAGTAAGTTATATTTTACAGCATAGTGATGCAAAGGTTTTAATTGTAGATAGACAATTTCACGATGTAATTGAGAAGGCTTTAAAAAATGTTAAAAATAAAATTACAATTATTGATATTGATGACCAAGATATAGATACAAGTTCTTTCAAAAAAATAGGAGAGCTTGAATATGAAAGTTTTTTAAATAAAGGTGATGAAAATTATGAATGGAAAAAACCAAAAGATGAATGGGAAGCAATTTCATTAGGGTACACCTCAGGAACCACTGGAAGCCCAAAAGGAGTAGTTTATCATCATAGAGGCTCATATTTGATGTCAACTGGCAGTGCCACAGCCTGGAATATGCCTAACAAACTAAATTTTTTATGTGTTGTGCCAATGTTCCATTGTAATGGCTGGTGCTATCCTTGGACACTAGCAATGCTACATGCAAGAGTAATTTGTTTAAGAAACATCGATGTAAAAAAGATGTTTGAATTAATTGATAAATATGAAGTAACTCATTTTGGGGGAGCCCCAATAGTATTAAATATGATTGTTAATGCTCCAAAAGAAGATCAAAAATCTTTAAAAAGAAAAGTAAATGTTTTGACTGCAGGTGCACCGCCACCAAGCATCATCTTTGAAAAAATGGAAAACCTTGGCTTTGAAGTGATGCACGTTTATGGATTAACTGAAACTTATGGTCATATGTTGCAGTGTGCATGGAATGAAGATTGGAATTCTTTAGAAAAAGATAAAAAGAATGAGATCAAAGCAAGGCAAGGTGTAAGGTACCCAAATACAGAAGGTGTTATTGTAATGGATCCAGAAACAATGAAGCCAGTACCCAAGGATGGAAAGACTATGGGTGAAATTATGATTAGAGGAAATATTGTAATGAAGGGGTATTACAAAGACAAAGAAGCAACAGATAAATCAATGGCAGGTGGGTGGTTTCATTCAGGAGATTTAGCTGTGACCCATCCTGATGGATATATAAAAATTCAAGATAGATCTAAAGATATTATTATTTCTGGAGGAGAAAATATTTCTTCAATAGAAATTGAAAATGCAATTGCAAAACACCCTTCAGTTTCTTTAGCAGCTGTAGTTGCTAAGCCAGATGAAAAATGGGGAGAAACACCTTGTGCTTTTGTTGAATTAATTAAAGATATGCCAGCAACAGAAAAAGAAATAATAGATTTTTGTAAAGAAACGTTGGCAGGATTTAAACTTCCTAAAAATGTTATTTTTTGTGATTTACCAAAAACTTCAACAGGAAAAATACAAAAATTTGAACTTAGAAAAAAAATCAAGGATCAAAGTTGATTTTTCAAGTAGACAATAAAAGTGTCTTTGTATCAGATTCAGGTCAAGGTATTGATAAAAAAAAACACACAATAGTTTTACTTCATGGAAGTGGTCTCTCACATATTGTTTGGTCTTTAACAGAGCAGTATTTATCAAATCAAAACTATAATGTTTTAGCAATTGATTTACCTGGTCATGGAAATTCTGAGGGTGATTGTTTAAAATCAATAGAAGAAATTTCAGATTGGTTAGAAAAAGTTTTTAAAGAACTTAATGTTTCTGAATTAACAATAATAGGTCATTCCCAAGGGTGTTTGGAAGCATTAGAATATTATTCAAGATATTCAAAAAGAGTTAAAAATTTAATATTTGTTGGTGGTTCCTATAGAATGCCCGTTAATCAAGATTTAATAGATCTTGCTGAGAGTGGAGATGATAAAGCAGTTAAATTAATGATGAAATGGAGCTATGAAAACTCTAAAAAGTTTATTGGAGGTAATCCTGTAGAAAAAATTATTAATTCTCCAAGAGATATTAGGGAGGTTTTAGCTATTGATCTTGTAGCTTGTAATAATTATAAAAATGGATCTGAGGCTTTAAAATCAATCAAGTGTCCCACATTATTTATTTTTGGTGAGCTAGATAAGATGGTTAACCTTGAAAAAGGCAAGAAATTTGCTGAACTTATTCCTAATTCAAAAACTCATATAATAAAAGAATGTGGACATATGATTATGTTTGAAAAAGCTTTTGAAATGAGAGAAAAAATCTCTGAATTTTTAAAAAAATGAAAAACTTTTCAATAGCAAAATCTAGAAGATTAAGAAGTACTCCTTATACTGCAAGAATAGAGAAACAAGGGGTTACAGCATACACAATTTATAATCATATGCTGTTACCTGCTGCATTTGGATCAGTAGAAAATAGTTATAAACATTTAAAAGAGCATGTTCAAGTATGGGATGTTGCTGCAGAAAGACAAGTAGAAATATCAGGAAAAGACTCTGCAGAATTAGTACAATTGATGACATGTAGAGATTTATCAAAATCTAAAATTGGGAGATGTTATTATTGCCCAATAATAGATGAAAATGGAAATTTAGTTAATGACCCAGTTGTTCTAAAGCTGGATGAAAATAGATGGTGGCTATCAATAGCAGACTCGGATGTAATCTTTTTTGCTAAAGGTTTAGCATCTGGACATAAATTCGATGTTAAAATTATAGAACCAGTGGTAGATATAATGGCAGTACAGGGTCCGAAATCATTTGCATTAATGGAAAAAGTTTTTGGAAAAAAAATTACTGAACTAAAATTCTTTGGATTTGATTATTTTGATTTTGAAGGGACAAAGCATCTTATAGCAAGGTCAGGATGGTCTAAGCAAGGTGGATATGAAGTTTATGTTCAAAATACAGAGTCAGGACAAAAATTATATGACTATCTTTTTGAAGTTGGAAAAGAATTTAATGTAGGACCTGGGTGTCCAAACTTAATAGAGAGAATTGAGAGTGCATTAC
>Ga0209816_1003573_pt1 | contig 10622 bp, 10 predicted proteins | sample CoawatmetaG01DNA_FD_187509 | JGI IMG/M metagenome (GOLD analysis project Ga0209816, IMG submission 187509) | Marine microbial communities from the West Antarctic Peninsula - Coastal water metaG017-DNA (SPAdes) (version 2) | ecosystem: Environmental > Aquatic > Marine > Coastal ... | reverse complement strand
CATTGAGATTGCAACAAATAAGCCCGTTATAATTGTGCCCATCAACATACCACCAAGACCTTGTGCACCAAGAGGGGATAAGCCAACTAATACAGGAACTACTACAGGGAGAAGTGAAGGCACCACCATTTCTTTTATTGCTGAAGTTGTAAGTAAATCTACTGCCTTAGCGTAATCTGGCTGACCTTTTCCTGTCATAATGCCTTTGATAGTTTTAAATTGACGCCTTACTTCCTCAACTACGGCAGTTGCTGCTCTTCCTACTGCTTCCATTGCCATAGCGGCAAACAGATAAGGTATTAAGCCACCAATAATTAAGCCAATAATTACATTCGGATTACTTAAGTCAAAATTTGTTCCAATACCTGCAGCATCTAATTTGTGTGTGTAATCAGCAAATAATACCAATGATGCTAGTCCAGCAGAACCAATTGCATAACCCTTAGTAACCGCTTTTGTTGTATTGCCAACAGCGTCTAATGGATCAGTAATATTTCTAACACTTTGAGGCATACCAGCCATTTCAGCAATACCACCAGCATTATCTGTAATAGGTCCATATGCATCTAAGGCTACAACAATACCTGCCATACTTAACATTGAAGTTGCTGCAATGGCAATACCATAGAGTCCAGCAAAGTCATAAGCAGTATAAATTGCTAAACAAACTGAAAGCACAGGAATTGCAGTAGACTTCATTGAAATTCCGATTCCAGCGATAATATTAGTCGCATGACCAGTTTCTGATGCTTTTGCAATGTGTTGAACTGGAGCGTATTGAGTTCCAGTATAGTATTCTGTAATCCAAACTAAAACAGCTGTTAAAACTAAACCAACAATTGATGAGTAAAATAATGCCATAGCAGAGTAGCTTCCAGTTTCTGTTACAAAGCCATCAACAAACATCATTTGTGTTACATAGTAAAAAGCAATTGCAGAAAGAATTCCCGCTATCGCCAATCCTCTATAAAGAGCTGGCATTACGTTAGACATTTTTGGAGATGCTTTCACAAAGAAGCAGCCAATGATTGAAGCAACAATTGAAACTGCTCCAAGATATAGTGGATATAAGACAGCATCCCCACCACCTGAAACTATTAAGTGTCCGAGAACCATTGTTGCAATAATTGTTACTGCATATGTTTCGAAAAGATCTGCTGCCATACCAGCACAATCACCAACATTATCACCAACATTATCTGCAATTACTGCAGGGTTTCTAGGATCATCTTCAGGTATGCCTGCCTCAACCTTGCCTACAAGGTCAGCCCCTACATCAGCACCTTTTGTAAAAATACCACCACCTAATCTTGCAAAAATAGAAATTAAAGACGAGCCGAATGCAAAGCCAATTAATGGGTCAAGATTATCTGGTGTTCCGCCAAGGTAGCTATAAAATCCAGCAACACCAATTAAACCGAGACCAACAACCAACATCCCTGTAATTGCGCCTCCCTTGAATGCAACATCAAAAGCTTGCACAATTCCTTTAGTTGCTGCTTGCGCTGTTCTTACGTTTGCACGCACTGAAACATTCATACCAATAAATCCACAAGCACCAGATAAAAATGCGCCAAGAATAAATCCTATGGCAGTATCTTGACCAAGAAAAATTCCAATTAATATCGTTAAAATAATACCGACAATAGTAATAGTTTTATATTGCCTAGCCAGATAAGCTGAAGCACCTTTTTGTATCGCGCCTGCGATATTTTTCATTTTTGCATTACCGGATGGTAAGCCAATAATCCATTTAGACATTATTGCACCGTAAAGTACTGCAAGTATTCCTGCTGCTATAGCGATATTAATTACTGACATTGCTTCCTCCAGATAATGAGTGTTAATTTAAAATTTTGTGATAAGTAAAAACTTAAAAACTTAAAAATTTAATGCGCAATTATCACACTTTTTAATCTATCTCACAATATGAATATAACTAAATTTTTTTAAATAATTGATTAATATACGTAAATTTAATTAAGAAGCATCGATAAACCAATGATTATGAGCATAGACGAGAATAATTTTTTAACTTTGGCATCAGAAATTTTTAAAAGCCAGTTTGCAGAAAGTTGAACAAAAATTAAGCTCGGTAGAGTAAGAAACAGAATGGCTGGCAAATAAACAAACCCCAACATGGAATTATTTATTGGCTCGAAATATAAAGAACTAATAAAGATACTTATTGAAGCCCCAAGTCCAATTAGCAATCCAAGTGCACTTGATGTCCCAATGGCTAATTTAGCAGGTATATTATTTTTTATTAAAAATGGAACAAATAAAGTAGCGCCACCAATTCCAACTAAACCAGAAATAATAGAAAAGATAAAGCCAACTGAATTGTAAACAAAATTATTGTTAATAGCAGAATTATTAAGAAAACTAGCTTTTTGAGTATAGACCCTATAAGCAATAAAAAAGGTATATATAATGAAGAAATTCTTAAGGATCTGACCTGGAAATATATTAATAATATAACCAATTACCAAAGACCCTAAGACGATCCCAATTAAAAATTTATGAATAATTTTAAAATCAATATTCTTATTTTTTGTGTGTGTATAAAAAGCCATTGCCCCTGTTATTACAATTGATGCTAATGAAGTACTTATTCCGATAAGAATTGCCTGGTCTAAGGGGATATTTGAAAATGATATTAGTGAGTAAGTAACAACAGGAACGATTATCAATCCACCACCTAGGCCAAAAAGACCAGCAGTTATTCCTGTGAAAATACCTGTGAAAATAAAAATAATTGGTTCAATCACTATTTACTCTTAAAAATTTGCTTTAAATATTTTTTAAGTGGCGACTCAGCAATCTCGTTAGATAAATTTTTCATATGATTTACAGATGCTATTGATATTTTATTTACTGTTCTTTTAGGTGTGGGATTTTGTACAGCAATTTTTATTTTTATTTTTTTTAGCTTTAAAGAGCTGTTAATATTTAGTTTCTTTAAAATTGAAGTCGAAGTCATTTTAATCTTATGACTTACGATGTTGTTAGGTACTTCAACAACTATAATTTCTCCGAGCTTATCCTTAACTTTTATATACGGACGCATTTCATCAGACATGATTCTCAGAAATTCATCTTGCAAGGTGTCTAGTTCAGATTTTTTTTTCCCATACTCATAAAAAACTTTAGCTTGGAATAACTTTTTTATTGGCTTCATACTATATAATGCTACATTAATTTTATTAAATCAGATTAAACTTAATGAAAATAATCTTTATTGGAAAAAATACATCTAAGCCTAAGACTATAAGTTTTACTTCATTTGTTTTTATTATTTTTATTTTATTTTGTTTAACTTTTTATTTGTTTAACTATTTTTTTGAATATAAAAAAAATAAGGATGAAGGCTTTAAGAATTTTAAATTATCTAGCGAAATGTTTACGAGTAAACAAAGTTTTGATATTTATGTCGATCAAATTGGGGAGTTACATTCAAGAATTCTTGATATTGACCAACAAACAGATCGCTTGCAAGCTATAATTAAGAAACAAATATTAGGTAAAGAAAAGTTACCAAAATTAAAGAAAAAAGATAGATTAGATGGAAAAGGTGGCCCATTTACTGAACAGAAAATTAGCCATAATGACGTTCAAAATATTTTAGGAAGACTTATGCAGAGTATGAAGATTAGAGAAGATATCTATAATAAAATGGAAGCTCTACTCTTAAAGCAATCAGTACTTAAAGAAACTTTGCCAACATTATATCCAGTTAATGTGCCTTATACCTCATCTTCATACGGGTGGCGTAGGGATCCAATATTAGGCAAGAGGGCAATGCATGAGGGAATCGATTTTAGTGCTGCACATGGTGAGCCTATATACGCAACAGCTGGAGGAATTGTGGTACATTCTGGAAAATCAGGAGCTTACGGAAATTTAGTCACTATTAGTCATGGTGGCGGTCTACAAACAAAATATGCTCATATATCTAAAATAATAGTCAAAAAAGGAGATATTGTAAAAAAAGAAGATCTGATCGCGTATGTAGGTAACACTGGCCGCTCGACAGGTCCACATCTACATTATGAAATAAGGCTAAATAAAAAATCTCTTGATCCTAAACAATATCTTAAAAGAAAAATAAAATAATTATGTTAAAAAAAATTCTCAATACTTTTTTTAATAGTAGAAATGACCGACTATTAAAAGAATACTCCAAAAAGGTTAAATTAATTAATGAGCTGGAGACTGAGTTAAAGAAACTCAAAGATAGTGACTTTAAAGTCAAAACAAAAGAATTCAAAAGTCGATATAAAGCTGGAGAGAAATTAGAAGATTTAATTGTTGAGGTATTTGCCCATGTTCGTGAAGCAAGCGTTAGAACACTCGGGATGAGACATTTTGATGTTCAGTTGATGGGGGGCATGGCCCTTAATGATGGAAAAATTTCAGAAATGAGAACTGGTGAAGGCAAGACCCTTGTAGCCACCTTGACAGTTTATTTAAATTCCCTAACAGAGCATGGAGTTCACGTTGTAACAGTCAACGATTATTTAGCACAAAGAGATGCTGAGTGGATGGGTAAGTTATATAAGTTTTTAGGGTTATCTGTAGGAGTTAATTTATCCAGAATGGACCCCAAGGATAAGAAAGTGGCTTATGCATCAGATATTACTTATGGAACAAATAATGAATTTGGTTTTGATTATCTTAGAGATAATATGGTCTACACCAAAGAAGAAAGAGTTCAAAGACCATTAAGCTATGCGGTAATTGATGAAGTTGATTCAATTCTAATTGATGAAGCAAGAACCCCTTTGGTGATATCTGGCCAAGCAGAAGATAATATTGATTTATATTCTAAAGTCGATAAAGTAGTTTCAAAGCTTAATAGGCAAGAAAAAGAAGATGCAAAAGGAGACTTTTGGGTTGATGAAAAAGCAAATCAAGTTATCTTGTCTGATGAAGGCCATGAGAGTACTGAGGTTATTTTAGTTAAATTAGGAATTTTACCAAAAGGTTCAAATTTATATGACCCTGCAAATATTAATTTAATACATCACGTTAATTCGGCATTAAAAGCACATTATATTTTTATTAAAGATAAAGAATATGTTGTAAAAGATAATGAAATTACAATTATCGATGAATTTACGGGAAGAATGATGCCTGGTAGGCGTTGGTCAGATGGACTTCATCAAGCAATTGAGGCAAAAGAAGGCGTTGAAATTCAAAAAGAGAATCAAACGCTTGCAAGCATAACCTTTCAGAATTATTTTAGAATGTACAAAAAGCTTTCGGGTATGACAGGCACTGCAGATACTGAAGCCGAAGAATTTAGTCAAATTTACAATTTAGAAACAATTATTATTCCTCCTCATCGACCTACAATAAGAATTGATCAGGGAGATAAAATATATCGTACAAATTCAGAAAGATACGCGGCCGTAATTGATGATATTAAAAATTGCCATGCAAAATCTCAACCTGTCCTAGTGGGTACTACCTCCATTGAAAACTCTGAATTTATTTCTAACATACTTAACAAAGAAAAATTACAACATCAAGTGTTAAATGCAAAACAGCATGAAAAAGAAGCCCATATAATTACGCAAGCTGGCCAACCTGGAATGATTACTATAGCCACAAATATGGCTGGCAGGGGAACAGATATTGTATTAGGCGGGAACATTAAACCCGAGATTGATATACTTGACAAAGTAAAGCATAAGAAAAAAATTACTGATTTAGAAATTAGCTGGAAGAAAAGGCATCAAGAAGTTATCGATGCCGGCGGCCTTCATATTATCGGTACAGAAAGGCATGAATCAAGAAGGATAGATAATCAATTGAGAGGAAGAGCTGGGCGTCAAGGTGATCCAGGCTCCAGTGCATTTTATTTGGCACTAGATGATTCTTTATTAAGGCTTTTTGGTGGCGATAGAGTAGCATCAATTATGGATAAGCTTAAACTTCCTGAAGGTGAAGCAATAGAGCACACAATGGTAACAAAGTCAGTGGAAAGTGCTCAGAAAAAAGTTGAAGCTAGGAATTTTGATAGCAGAAAACAATTGCTTGAGTATGATGATGTACCAAATAATCAAAGAAAAGTTATATACGAACAACGAAATGACATAATAGATAGCTCTGATATTCAAAAAAGTGTTGATCAAATAAGAGAAGATGTTGTAACTGATACAGTTTATGAATATATCCCTCTTGAAAGCATTGAAGAAATGTGGGATATAACGGCATTAGAAAAAAGATTAAAAGCAGATTACGCAATTAAAGTGAATATAAAGTCTTGGTTAAAAAAAGAGCCGAATATAGCAATTGAACAAATTGCTGACAGGGTTAAAGAGGAGGCTAACAAAAATTACCGATTAAAAGATAAGCAAGCAGGTAAAGATGTTATGCATCATTTTGAAAGGTCCGTTATTTTACAGATAATAGATCAAAATTGGCGAGCACACCTATCTGCATTAGATCAATTAAGGCAGGGAATTGGATTAAGAGCTTATGGCCAAAGAGACCCAAAACAGGAATTTAAAAAAGAAGCATTTGGATTGTTTGAGCAATTACTAGAAAAAATTAAGTTTGAGATAACAAGAGTTTTAATGCTTGTCCAAGTTAAAAATGAAGAGCAAGTAAATGAAATAGATAGGAAGAATGAAGCTAAATTGCAATCGTTTAAATCTGAAGATGCGCCAAAAAAAGTTTCGCGTAATGATCTTTGTCCATGTGGAAGTAAAAAGAAGTATAAGTACTGCCATGGTCAATTAGTTTGACTAAAGAAGAACTAAATCAGGACTTATCTCCCTGTATAGGAGTTTGCCAATACAATGATGAGGATTTATGTAGTGGCTGTTTTAGGACCTCAAAAGAAATTTTTGAATGGTCAGATATGACAATAAAAGACAAAAAGAAAATTATGAATTTGCTACCATCCAGAATGGAAGACTTATTTTAACTTACGAGACACTTACTTTTGTATTCACATAGTTCTTTAATTACGCATTTAATACAATCTGGATTTCTAGCTTTACAAACATACCTCCCATGAAGTATTAATAAGTTATGCGCATCAACTAAAAACTCATTTGGGATTAGCTTTGTAAGTTTTAATTCGACAGCCAATGGAGTATTCCCAGGTGCTAACTTTATTCTATTTGATAGTCTAAAAATATGAGTATCAACTGCGATAACCGGCTCTTTGAAAATAGTATTTAATATGACATTAGCCGTTTTTCTGCCAACACCTGGTAAATTTTCAAGGCTCTCTCTGCTACTAGGTATTTCACCTGAGTATTCTTGACTAATAATTTCACTAGTTTTGAGAATATTTTTAGCTTTGGTATGAAACAGTCCTATATTCTTAATTAAGGATTCTATCTTGGCAATTGATAGCGAACTTATTTTTTCAGCAGTATTTGCTATTGTAAATAATTGGATAGTTGCTTTATTGACAGAAATATCTGTGGCCTGAGCTGATAAAATTACTGCGATTAAGAGCTCAAAAGAACTATTGTAGTTAAGCTCAGTAGTAGGATTTGGATTATTTTTTTTAAGAAGAGAGAAAATTTTTTTTCTTTTTTCAACGTTCATTTTTAATTTTCTTGGTCTATCCAATTAACTAGGGTAATTAAAAATGCAAGCCCTAAAAAAGCTTCTGATGGCAAAATGGGTAAAAGAAAGCCACTATAATCAATCTCAAAAATAAATATACAAGACAATACTTTTGAGACAACTACTACTATTACAAACACAATAACCATGGTTAAATTTTCTACTTTTTGAAGGAATGGAGATTGCTGGTTGAACATTAGTTAATTTTCCCATTATTAGCTTTAGTAACTGCAGCTGCAATTTCCATCCTCTTTTCTTCTATTAATTTTGCTTTTTCCCCTTTGTTACTTTCTAATCTACGTTTTACATTTCTTTCGACACGTTCTATTTTTTCTCTTTCCAACCTTAAAATTCTAAAATTATTTCTTTTACGAGCAATATTTGCTTCTTTCTTTGCAATATCATCTGAAATAATTTTCTTTATTTCTGGCATAGTTATGCAGTCAACTGGACAAGGAGGTAAACACAATTCACACCCAGTACACTCCTTTTCAATTATTGTATGCATTTGTTTGGCTGCACCTAAGATTGCATCAACAGGACATGCTTGTATGCAAAAAGTACAACCAATACATGTATCCTCATCTATAAAAGCTACAGCTTTTGGCTTTGAGATACCATATGATTCATCTAGAGGTTTATATTTAACGTCCATTAATTCAGCAAGAGCATGGATGACTACATCGCCTCCTGGAGGGCACTGATTGATCTCCGCTTCTCCTTTTGAAATAGCATTAGCATAAGGCATACATCCAGTATAGCTACACTGACCACATTGTGTTTGGGGTAAGATTGAATCAATTTTTTGAACTATGTGGTTACTTTCCACTTTGCACTACTCCGACCATCTTGAATAAAAAAGGAAAGCTCTTTTCCATTAGCATCTCTGGTAATTGAACAGCAGCAGCAATGACAACATTAAATATTAATATTCTTAAATAAACGAAGTTGTTTGATTTAAACAGATGGTGATCAATAGTCGAGCAAGTCATTGAGCTAGCTCTTCTTCTTTTTTCTTTTGGTGAACCATATCCATATACCCGATACAGATAAAAATATTAAGAGAAGACTTACTAAATCAAAAAATAACTTACCTTCTTTCTTAAAAATAGCGCCACTATGAAAGTCTAGGATAATTTGCTCCAAAGAAATACCGTTTCCAACAAAATATTTTTTAATATCTTTTTTATTTAATGCCGTCATCGTGCCGGGCTTGCTCCACTCTATATTATCTTTTATTATCGGGGTCCATTTATTAGATATTGATTTCCCAACCCATTTATTAAGCTGTTCATCTTTAATTACTATTTCTTCTTTATATTTACCTATAGATTTAATAGTGAATGACAATATTTTTTGCTTGTCGATCAGTACACCACTTTGATTGACAATAAATAATTCATCCTGAGCTGCTATGATAAAATTTTCACGATCTTTAATTACACCTATAAGCTCAGAATCAAATAAAAAAATTGGCTTATTATTTAAAAAAACTTCTGTATCAAATTGACTAAAGTTGTCTTGTTGGATGGTGAAAACTTTTGAAGGGCTAGGCACATTTAAACCATATAAATTTAAAATCCATGTGGATGAAATATATGTTTTATTTAACTCTAGATCATCTGTGTGGTTTAGAAAAATACCTGTAATTGATAAATGAATAAGTAGTAAACTTATTCCTAAACCTACATAAAGATGAAAGCTTAAAATTTTTTTTATAATATTTGATTTTTTTTTCATGAATTATTTATGAGTTCAACTATCTTATATTAATTCTAATCATATCATTTCAAAATAGATTAAGGTAGACGCATGAAGAGTATTAGAGATACAATGCATAAAAATTGATGTGGTACTATTTTTATTAAAAGAGAAATAATATGGAAGAGTGGCAACAGGGTGAAGTAATTGAAAATATAAAATGGACTGGCAATCTTGCTTCTTTAAAAATAAAAGCAGATATTATGCCCCATCAAGCTGGTCAATTTACAAAAATTGGTTTAAAGGTCAATGATAATTTGATTACACGAGCATATTCTTATGCAAGTGCCCCTGGTGAAAAATTACTTGAAATTATTTATATAAATATCCCAACTGGAACCTTGTCTCCAAAATTACACCAATTAAAAAAGGGCGATAAAATTCAAATAATGAAGCAGGCCACAGGTTACTTTACAATGGAAGAAGTACCTGACGGAAAAAATTTATGGATGGTTGCTACGGGAACTGCACTAGGTGTTTTTTTGGCATTATTAAAAACAGACTTGCCATGGCAAAGATTTAAAAAAATAGTTTTAGTTCATGGGGTGAGGCATTCAGATGAGTTAATTTATCAAACCTTTATTCAAGAGCTAAATAAAACTTATCCTAATCAGTTGTCATACATTCGGGCAGTGACCAGAGATAAGGTTGCAGATTGTTTTAATTATAGAATCCCTATTGGAATTGAATCAAGAGATTTTCAAAATTATGCGAATATTGAAATTAATGAAGACTCTCAATTCATGTTGTGTGGGAATCCACAAATGATTAAAGATACTTCAGTAACGCTAAATAGTTTTGGTTTGGAGAGGAATAGAAGAGCAAAGCCAGGAAATATAACTGTTGAAAGATACTGGCTCTAAAAATATAGCTGACTGTCGATAAGAATATTCACGCTTCATTCCAGTTAGATCACATCTTTGAATATATTGGACCACTTCCACCTTCTGGTGGTACCCAGTCTATATTTTGTTTCGGATCCTTGATATCACATGTCTTGCAGTGAATACAATTTTGACCATTTATTTGTAACCTAACTACATTATCTTCTTTTAAAATTTCATAAACACCTGCTGGGCAGTATCTTTGCTCAGGTGAATTGTATTTTTTATAGTTGAAATCGATGGGAATATTTTTATCTCTTAGCTCAAGATGGCATGGTTGATTGGCTTCATGGCCTATATTGCTAAGACTTATTGAGCTTAATTTATCAAAGGTATACACACCATCAGGCTTTAAGTAGGTTATGGGCTTGGCTTGTTCAAAAT
>Ga0209816_1003569_pt1 | contig 10631 bp, 13 predicted proteins | sample CoawatmetaG01DNA_FD_187509 | JGI IMG/M metagenome (GOLD analysis project Ga0209816, IMG submission 187509) | Marine microbial communities from the West Antarctic Peninsula - Coastal water metaG017-DNA (SPAdes) (version 2) | ecosystem: Environmental > Aquatic > Marine > Coastal ... | reverse complement strand
GCTGACGACTTACAAATGGGGCATTAGGGTCAGTCAATCCTGTTTGCGTTAATTGATTAGGTCGTCCGAATTGAAACTGTGCGCTTCCCATTGGTGGCTGTGGTTGCCCATTGGTTGAACCGCCCATCGGCATTGCAGATTGAAAAGGTTGAATGGCTCCAGTAAGCGGGTTGCGTGTGACCATTATAAAAGCCCTCCTAATCCGCCTAATGCCGCGCCGAACATCGCGCCCGTGCCGCCCCCGAATTGTCCGCCAAGCGACGCACCGCCCAACGCACCACCTAGCACGTTGGCACCCGTGTTATTAAAGTACGGCTGACTGGTTGCTTTCGTTCCGCCAAATGAACCGCCTTGTGTGGCCGTCAAAAAGTTCTGCAATTTATATTGTGGCTTTTCTTGTTCGAAGTTGAACCGATTGATGTCCCCCGCTAACTCAGCATCCGTCTGCCCTTGGAATCCCTGACCAGCCCTAGCCAGTTGAGCAATATCGTTATAGTCCGCTTGGCCCAACGCATCAGCCGAGTTCATTGTATTTAATTGATTCTGGCGTTCTGTATTATATAAGTTTGAACTCATCTGTGCGCCGATATTGCCCAAGCCCTGAACAAGATTTTCCTGCGCGATCGTATTTTGATCGGTAAATGCCGGTGACCCGTATCTACCGGCTTTTTCAAAAGACGATGCGATACCTGGCGCAACTGCACGGTTGTAGTTTCTGGTGATGCCTTGAGACGCCGCATCAAGTGCAGATTGGAAAAAAGGGTTGCTGTTTGGCGACATAAAATCACCAGCCATCGTTGCGCTCGCAACATCTTGCGCTTGGTTCAAAAGTGGGTTGCCACCTTGAGCCCGTGCCGCCTGAAGTTGAAGAGCTTGGTCCGTTAGCTGGTTCATCGGAGCAACGGTGCTATCTGGGTAATATTCTGGCGTAGCAGAATTGTAAAGATTCTGAGCCTCTTCAAACCCTTTTTCTAAATACGGTTGTTGCGATTCCCACGGTGCGGAACTCGAATTTGTAACCGTATTCCCCGCCGGTTGACCCCCGCCGCCACTTCCACCAACACTAGCCATTGTTTTTCCAATCCTTAAAAGTTTCACCGTGTCGCTGGTGATAAAATGCATTAATTTCTTTTGCGACTTTAATTGCGTCGCCGCCGCACATTTCAGAAACGACAGGGACTATTTGTTCCATCGCTTCTCGATACACATACCCAAACATTTGTACGCTTTCGTCTTCACTTTTCGCCCACTCGTTAGACCCGTTCCATTGCACCATCGCCATCAAATGCAACGGACAAAGGCTGGTTGAATTAGCCGCGAAGAAAGGGTTCATCGGCAGATCAACCAACGCCATTTTCAACATCAGTGTCATTTTATCTGACGACGTAGTGTCGCCATCAACGAAATCATCTGCAATTTGAGAGATTTGACCCAAAGTCTTGAGATACGCCATCGCTTGCGTATTGCCCTGGCACCACTTGAGCAGAAGCTCCTTTTCAGCATTATGCGAAAACACAGTATGTAAATGTCCTGGTTGTGACGCCCGAATTGGCGTGTGTAATTGTAAATTGTCCAGCCGTTGCGCGGCTGCTTACATACATGGTCGCGCCATACAATTCAGTCGCCGCAGCGGATGTCGTGGGCATAAAACCTATGAAGCTATCGGGGCCGACCCGCATATCTTGCACCACCGTTGTTGCTGTTGACGCGGTCAATGTTACGGTTGATACGCAATTAACTTTGCCGTTTATGGCACGGTTTGCAGCTTCAGCATTGAACCGGCGATGCTCTTCTTCGTTCCCCCAATAAACCGGTGACAGGGGGAAGTTTGTTTGTGTCATCGACGCCCTCGCGCCTTCCATTTCACTTCAATGCCGCGAGCGGTATTAAATCCCCCGGTGATGTTAGCCCTTATGCGATGGAACCAACTATCCGAGCGAACACCGGCATCACCGGTGCCGTTTAAAGTAATTGCATCGTTAAATGCGACAGCGTTGGATTGAGCGTCTCGATATCCGGTTTGAATCGTCGTAGTTGCAGCAATCCCAGTGACAAATGGCTTTACGTTTGTCAGGAGTGAGCGGCGTCCAGGCAGGGGTTGGAACTCGCCAGTTTCTAAAACCGCGTCAGCCGCCAAACCGTTGAAATATGCAAGCTTGTGATCTTTGTCCATCGCGCCCAAAAGAAGCCGGTTACCAGACCAGATCGCGTCATCAAGAGAAAACGGAACAGCATCAATGCTGCCGTAGATACTATCAAGATTATCAAGCGTGACAGCAGTTGATGTCGCCGTGAATAAAAGTTCAGTGTCAAATTCAGCCGTGGACCATCGATTGTTGACATAGTCAAAAATGATTGCTTTGTCGTTGTAACTGTCATTTGCTATCGCCGCGGACGTGTAAGCCCAAAAGACATACTTACCAACAGGGTCAACACCCGCAGTCATCTTAGAAATATGAGCCGGTGATGCATCATTGAAAAAGAAACGATCAATTTTATTAGTGCCGATCGGAGTTGATGACGTGCCGTCTGTCACCATAAAACCGTCTTCTGAAATATAAAACGTGTTCCGGCCAACAGTGGCGGCACCACGCGGTGCTGCTAAACCACGGCCAGTCTCTATCTCTGAAAAACTCCATATGAGTGGCGTCCCCTGGTATGTCATGCGCCAGATGGATCGTTCAGTCATAATCGTCGCATATTCACCACCGACAATGTGTTGAACTGGCGATTGACCCGCCGAACCAATTAGCTCTTGTGAGCCGGATTGGGTTGCTATGCTTGCGCCCCAAGAAGCCGCGTTATCCAAGGCTGACCATCTGACCTTGTGAGGCAGTAGTGTCCCGCTTTCATTTAAGTTAGCACTGACAACAAAGCCCCCAACCACTGCCAGGTGTTTGGCTTTGGGGGGGGAGCCACCTAGCACGGCAAAGGCGGATGAGCTGCCTAGCGTCCAGGTTTGCATAACATCAGTAAAGTTCGTGGCAATCACGGTGTTGCCAAATTGGACAAACGCCCAATGGTCATCAGCCGCGACAGTGTAGTTTGCAGATATACTCACATCAGCAAAAGCGGCGACAGCGAGCTTATAAATTTTAGTCGCTGACCCGACAAAGTTTAAAATGGTGCCGTCGTCTTCTTTAGATGAAAAAGCACCCAGAGCTTTTGAGTTAATTGCGTTTGTTGAAAACACGCCAAGCGATGGCAATGGATGGTATCCACTTGCACTTGGCAAGACGTTATGCGCGACCGTGCAACCTGACACCTCCGGCGGCAAGTCTGGGGTTAGCTCACCGAACTCAATCATGTGGTCAACGCCGTAACTGCGATTGGCGATCCACTAAGCGCCTCGTTGGTGTCTTCAAGTTGCAGATCAGCCAAAGCCTCATCAAATTTGCTTTTCCAAATTGGAATGCGCTCATCGTTCTGCAAAAACGGCTCGGCCTCTAAAAGAGCGCCATAAAGTAAAACTTGCGGCGATGATGTGATTATGAAGTTTGTCTCATTCGATGAACTGAGGGCATCCAGTTCTTTATAATATATGCCAACAATATCGTAAGCCGAATCTGGAAAAGGTCCAAAAATAAAGTTTGTTCCTTCCCTGGCAAAATTAACGGGCTTCGCCGTGGCCGATCGCGTTTTATGATTCTCATAGATAAACGATAAATTTGTGCGCGTTAAAGGCTGAATGGGCGCACCGTCAACATATGCGTTCTTCATCTCCAAGTAGCCCGTTGGAACGGGAATAACGCCACTAGAGATCGTGGAAGTGAAAGCTGTTTCCATATCAGAGACTCTAAGCTTTCGATACAGCTTTTTTTCTGCAAACGCGACAAAGTCGATGATCTGACTTGTCAGGTCTGAGCGGTCAAGCCAATCGGCAACCGCTGCGACTAACGTGGTGTGACTAGAAATGGCCATTTACATTTGTCCCGCTGATGTCTTCAAAAACCGATTATCTGGATCGTTAAGCTTGCGGCGCAAATACGCCGTTCGCTCTGGACCCTTTAAACTTAGAAAGTTCACGCCGTCCGCTTTCATCCATTGTTCGATGACGACTAAGGGGATCGAAGCAACGCGACGCATATCGCCCGACTTCGAAAACCCTTTGGTGCCGTCATTCGCCAACTCTTTATTTCTATCAAGAATTGGTTGAACGTCCTGAGTACGCTTAATGAACATCTTATCGTCTTGTTCATCATGCAGCATCTCAGTCTTGATTAAGCCGTCGTCATCAAGAAGTTTCATTCAACCGCCTTCTAGCGGAGTGATGACAATTTTAGCTCCAGACGCATTTTGTATGTATGCGATGTGGGTAAAGCCTTGAACGTTCATGAAGACTGCATCGCCTGGCTGAACCAGGATGTCGTTTGTAGTTGCCGCCGTGCCTGTAAGAACAGGCTTAACGTGCGCGGCAGCTAAAGCGGCGATCCTAATATATTTAGCTGTGGCACCGTCGGTAGAGTTTGGGATCGCAACCTCGGCGGACGTGCCGCCAGAAGTTACTAACGCCCCGGCGGCACCATTTTGGAAATGACGCATTTGCTTCTCTCCTATCGACGGATTGTGATCATGCCGTTAACGACAATCGTATTTGTGGACGCGCCGGTCGTTTCAATTTCCAGCAAGTCGCTTTCTTTGACTTCGTTCAGAGCGGTGGGAATAGCTGAGTCCAAATCCCCAGCGGCTGATGAACCGTGGGCGATTGTGACGACGCCGCCGGTAACAGCGACCGTGTTAATCTTCGCGGTCAATACAGCGGGGGCAGTGGCAATTGTGCCATTAAGAATGGTTTCAATTTTGACGATCTTCCCGCCATCTGGGACAGGGATATAAACCTGACCGGCTGTGGAAACGTCGTTGATTTGGAATGGGATAAAATAGTCGTTTAATGTACGCATGAAGGTAACTCCTAAAGATGCAAAGATGCCGTCACCCACTTCTGGGCGTTCTGGCTGCTTAAAAAGAAAGGGGCGCAGCCATGACAGCTACGCCCCCTCAAGGGTCACAACAGGGAGATGTTGTTGGTTATGAAGTCGTTAAGTCAGCAACAAGGCCGGAAGCCTTTTGTTGACGTGACAGCAAAGTCATCTCAACTAGCATTTGACGCTTTTCAGAGTCGCCAGTTTTGCTGAGTTCTTTTTGCTGGAAAGGACGCAAGTAGGAAATTTCCCACATACTCTTATCAAGTACGTAAGCGTCACGATCACGACTGAAGCGATTTGGTGTTATTTCTAATGCACCGAACAATTTTGTTATCACGGATTTTTTAATTACCGTTTCTATATGTCGCCATATAGTTCAGACTATATCATCACCGCATTTGCGGTGTTCTGCGCTCTTGGGCTTTTACCGTCCGGTCTGGACTCCGTAGCCTAGTCGTTGAACCTTCAACCTGTTCCCAGGGAGCTTGGCTGCTGATTGTCTCAGAGAGAGTTCCCAGCAATTCACAGAATTTTTAAAGTCAGACAATTAGTGCAGTCTATCAGACTCGTAGACATCGATTGAAGCAGTCAATCGCTTGTCTTCGCCTTTATCAAAACGAGTGCTATTGCCGGTGAAACCAGAAATAACAGTCTTGTTGAACGGTCCTACCATCACGCATGAAGGCTCACCGCCTTCAGTCCAGCAAGATTGGATGACACTTTTTAAAAGCGTCTCAGTGAGTGCGCGTTGGGTTCTATCGGTACGAGCATCTGTACCATTGCCGGTTGGGCTACCATCACCACCAGCGCCGAAAGAATCATTTGTGGTGATCCAAGAACCCAAAGAACCGAACTTACGGGCTGTAGATGCGTTTCCCGCAACTTGAGCTTGGTTCGCGCATAGAGTTGCCTCAATGTCGCGTTTTAGCTCTTTGCCTTTTTTGGCGACTTGATACGCAAGTTCAGATTTTCGGCCAGCCTTGTTAATGACTTCTTGAGTGCCAGTAATAACGACAGTCTTATCTAAAATTTGCGAGTAGTTGCCTACCCTAGTGGTGGCTACGGACGCATCAAGCGTCGCTTCGTCACCCTCTATAACCGCATTATTAGTTGCGGCTGCAGCAAGTTCATCTAATTGCCACTCGGTATAAGTGGCCGTTGCTTTGCCCTTATCGCACATAGATTGAAAAGGGAAATCCATTGGTGAAATATTGTGGATAATATCCGACAAGCTTTCACGGTTGCCTTTCGAATCATATGAATCAAAAGTTCCAGTTGGTTGTGCCATTGAAGGTCACTCCTATAGTAAATCGGCAATCGCGGCGGCGGCGTCATTCACCGACCCACTCGACCTTGCCCGTTTCATTCTGACAGCGGCTCCTTCAGCATCTCGGTCAACCTTTGGACGTGGACTTGTTGGCCGGACAACACGCGGAAGTTTCGCAACTTTCTTCGTTTGTCCTGGGGCATTGCTTTGCAACTCACGCCACCTCATCGCATCGCTAATGAGTTGGACGTGTCTGGCATCAGCTACTGATGAAATTTCATCATCGGAAAAGCCGCCGTAGTTGGTCCGCATAAAAGTGCGGAGATCGCCACGTAACTTCTCGCCCTTCTCAGGATCAACGAAGTCAGGCATTACCTCACTAAGTTGCGCTTGCTGATTTGCAAGAAACTCATTGTGTTGTTCTTGAGTTTCATGCTGTCGTCGTTGCTGTTCGACCTGCAATTCATGCTGAGAACGATTTAACGCCTCAGTTTTTCGTTGATGGTCTGCCCACTGCGCGGCAAATTCGATCGGGTCTTCGTCTCTCAACGTTTGCCAATCAATTGCTGCTTCGTTTGCCAACTCGTTCCCCGCCTGTGCGGTTAACTGTTGAAGACTGTTAAAATATTGCTGTCTCTCAGTTTGAACCGCCTCGCGCATTTGATCGCGCTCCGCAGCCAAATCTCGACGTTCTGCGGAAAGCACTTCGGTTTTCCGCGTATAGTCAGCCTCACGCGAATAGCTTTTCTGAAGTTCATCAAGGGTAACTTGTTGCTTATTGCCACCAGGTAAGGTGACCTCAACAAGCGTCTCGTAGGAAATTTCAGAGGCATCTTCGTTTTCGGCTTCGCCGGTTTCATCGGCTTCCAAAGTTTCAGTTTCAGAATCGGCTTCTTCTGCTTCTTCTTGCTCCTCATCTTCGGGGGGCTGTTCAGGTTCGGGTTGCTCTGGCTCATCACCAAAATCCAATAATCCTTCGACAGCTTTTGCAGTTCGCATCGTGTCGCTTACTGCTACTTCAACAGCTTCCGGCGATGCCGGGGTCACCGTTTCTTCACTCATATTAACGCTCCATCTAGGGGACGCGACGTATCTCTACGTTGCTTGTAAGGTGCGTTACGCCCTCTGTTCATATGCTTCGAACTATTCGAAACTTACATTCTGTGCGTCGCCGTTCAGCACTTTCAAATCGTGCTGGGCGATTTCGCCATCACTGATGGCAATTTGTAAAACGTGCTTAAATCTTGGTAATAGGTTGACCAAGCGCCAGGCATCTTCTCGCCCGTCCGCATTGTCGCAACTCTTCCAAGCATCGATTAACGCTGTCTCAAGCGCCTGGACCCCTTTATCGAAAGCGGGGTTATCAATAATTTGTTTGGCCATCGCGCCGTCATGGACCTGATCAGGTAAGCTCATTGTTAATAAGCCCCACGGTCGCCAGTGTCGTTACCGTCATCAGTTTGCCCACCAGAATAGCCGCCAAATCCACCGCCACCATCCGAGTATTCACCACCTCCGTAGGTTTCTTGGGCTAGATTCATTTGCATATCTCTTAGTTCACGCTGACGCTGTGCTTCAACGGCTGTCAGTATTGGGGTGAGTGGCATAGATGTGATGGGAGTGGGAGTTAAGCTCTGATAATTTGGGTCTACTGGTGGCCCTGGAGTATATCCAGGGGGGACACCTTGCTGACTATTATGCATTTTATTAACATCGCTGCGTTGATTGCGAACTGCTTGCTCGTTAAATAACGATTGCAATTGGTTCCCCGCCATCGCGTTTGCGAGTGCGGCGGCGGGACTCAATGCCGCCCTGGCAAAAGACTTAGGACCAGACAGGTAGCCACCTGTCATGTTGTGTACGCCTCTAAGCGCACTGTTGTTTTCTGGATTGTGCTTATCGTCCATTGACGATGATAGTTGTTGGCTTAACTCTTCGTCCGTTAATGAATATAAGCTTGTGGGCTCATTTCCTGTGCCGTCCCATCCTTCACCACCTTGGTCTTGAAAACGGCGGCGAGGCGCGAAGGGGGTTCCAGCCGCTTGTGTTGCGGCGACGACCTCTTCATTGACAACTTCAGGCGTTGGCCGATAAGGCGCATTGGGATGGTCTGGCAAATTATATCCAGGGTTTACGAACGGGTCAGGAGCAACGAATGGCTGGGCTAAAATACCCGCTCTCGCTTCGCGCCAAGGATCAAGAATACCCATCAGTTTAATTCCTTATGTATCATTCAGAGTCCTCAACATTTACGGTCACATTGGTTTGCCGGTCGGATCGATCGATCTCTTTATCAACGGCATCTCGTTCAGCTTTCTGACGCTCAATGTGCGCCTGGACTTGAAGCCTTGTTGCACCAGCTTCAGCATCGGCAGCAATCTTCGCCGCCGTCTGTTCCATTTGGCTCGCCATCTTTTCGCGCTCTAGCATTGCATTGATCTGCATCTTTTCACGTTCCAAGCTGGTCTTGGCCTCAAGCTCATGCATTTGGTGTTCGTGTTCAGTCTCCATCTTTTTTAATTGGACTTGGAGTTTTTCACGCTCAATCTGAATCTGTGATTCCATAAACATTTGATTTGGGTCAGGCTTTGGCTCTGGTTGATCTGAACCATCTGAAGCGGGTGGCGTGAAATAAGCCGTCGCATCTTTAGCACCGGCTGTCTCCGTTAGTTTTTTAAGAGCGTTATAAACATTCTTGCGCGAAACTAGAGAGCCTGGGCCAAGCCCCATTTGACTTGCAAGCTTTTCCTGAGTGCTTAGAACAAGTTGCATTAACTGCGCTTGTTCTTGTTCGCTTCCAGAGCCGAGCCCAACATTGATTGTAATGTCGTATTGGGTCTTCCAGTTTCGCGGGTCCATAGGAACCCATTCATTTCGGATACGGACGATTTGTTCTTGTTGTTGATGAGTGACAACCAGGCGCAATATTCCAGCAAATAGGCTTTTGATACCGCCCTCGGCAAATAATCTAGCGATCATAAGTATGCGCTGTTGAGCCATTCCCATGATCAGATTTACACCCGTCGCGGTCTGGTTTAGTGCTTCGCTGTCTAGCCCCTGGTTGTACTTCGTCACGCCGGTGCGTTCTTCTTTGACCGCGTCGGCATATTCTAATGCTTGTAAAATTGATCCGCCAACCGGCTGTGAAGTCAGTGGCTTAATCATTCCGGGTTGCTTTGTCCTTACAATACCGCCAGGACGTGACGACATCATGTCTGACATATTGACCAAGCCTTCGACTACTTCATGTCGTTGGTTGTTGGCTAGGTGGACGTTGTCTAGAAGGTTACGCCATAAGCTGGTTTTAATTCTTTGGAGTGGGATCACCTGGTCGGCAACACTAAGACCAAAGAAGCGGTGTGGCATGGGGATCGGGATAAGAACAGAAAACGGCAAAGCGTCAACTTCTTCTTCATCCAGAATATCATAAGTACCAGAACCGGCGGCAGTGACCTTAACTAGCTCCGCAATTCCATCGCCATTTCTATCCGTTCGAATGTAACACTCGTATAGCCAGATCACGCGGCGTGAACGATCGTTCGTGTCGTCGCCTGTCGAGTTGTCTCCAAAATCGGAATCGTCCAGGCCTTCACGGATTAAACGCTCGGTGCTTAACTCCTCTTCGTCATAAGACGATAGCTTGTCAACCTTCTCCCGATCGTAACCCATGGCAATCAGGTCAGACTGGGTAACTCTAATTTTATGTCCAACAAACTGGGCTTCTTCAAGGGTTCGGGCTTTTCGCTCAATGAGGAAATCCTCCGGCGCGACTGTCTCAACTTTGACTTTGCCGGTTTTCTTTTCTTGGCGCAGTTTGACATCATGCAACCCCGTCGTTTCATCGAACGTGTGTTCAATCGCCTCAACGTCTGGGTTGTTCATCAAGAGGGTCAACTCTTCTTCAGTCAGACCTTCATAAGTCTCAGACGTGACATCGGTTCTTTCGTCCCACCAGAACTTAAAAACACCAACGCCACTTAACAATGCGTCCTTGAACGTTTCGTGAAGCAGTTGGAAGCCATCGTTCTGTTTAAGGAATACGTGATTTGCGTATTGGGTTGCCTGGTCAGCCGCCTGTTCGTCTTCAGGTCCAACCGGCTCAAAACGCACCATGTCAGATGTGCTTGTGAACGGTTTGAGCAATGGGGGGAGCATGGACTCAATTGTGTCCATAACATCAGTCGATATGATTTGGTTGCGCCCTTCAATCTCAGAGCCATCTTTATAGCCCAGGTATCGTTCCAACGCCTCTTCGCGGCGACGCTGAAGCTCACCACCATGATATCCGGCAGACGTGCGGATACCGTCGTTGACGATGCCTTTGAGTTGTTCAGTCGTTACCTTTTTAAATTTAGCCATTTAGACGCAACGTCTTTTGATCAATTGCTTTTTGTTGAGCCTTGGCGTCACGCGCCTTGGCCTCTGGGATGTCAGCCGTG
>Ga0209816_1003565_pt1 | contig 10642 bp, 15 predicted proteins | sample CoawatmetaG01DNA_FD_187509 | JGI IMG/M metagenome (GOLD analysis project Ga0209816, IMG submission 187509) | Marine microbial communities from the West Antarctic Peninsula - Coastal water metaG017-DNA (SPAdes) (version 2) | ecosystem: Environmental > Aquatic > Marine > Coastal ... | reverse complement strand
ATAAAAAACTAGCCCAAACTATCCAACACCACCATTTCATTTAATTTTATCCATGTGATAATAAATACGTCCTATAACTTTTTCAAACCCCATTAATTCTTGTTGAATCATGTGGACTAAAACTTGAATTTCTACAAGTGTAATAACTACCCATGTGCTAAGTCCCATAAGTATAGTTCCTAAGAGTGCAATTAAAGCTGTATTAGTTTTTCGGTTCATGAATAGGTAGAGATTTTATAAATTTAAGTTCTTTAACTTCTATTGATTTATCTATAACTTCACGTTTCTTCATACGTTTAACATATGTTTTATAATCTGGTCTTTCATGATCATATTTAGACCACAACGACATAGCTTCACCACCAATTTTTCCATCTATTGGACAAGGAGTTCCAGCTTGTATCATAGATTCAAAGACTCTTTCGTCCTGGCAAAGTATAGCTACTGCTGCTACTTTCATTCCAAAGTCATTTAGTATTCTAGCTAACTTTAATCTTTCACAATTACTATCAATAAAATGTTTACCTCCACTAATACCAATACCAAATGTTTGAACACCCATTGATGCACCTGTACTACATACATCTTGAGTCATAGAATTGTATGAGGGTGCTGATGCTGTAGGAGGAGCTGACTTTATATTAGATGTGGAACTGTTTGTACTTGTTGTTGAAGATGTACTTCCTGATTCATATGTAGTTGCACCACCTGTGTATCCACCTTCTATAGCTGTGTTTGAACCAGACGTGTTACTTTGTGTACTACCTGCAAAAGCATTAGTATAAAATAAACATAGTATAATTATTAGTAATTTTCTCATTTATTAAAAGTTGGTTTGTTATATTTATCCCAAAAAGGTAACTGAGCTCCTGAACTCCTGTAACATTTAGGGCATAATATTTGTTTGTTTGGTAAAGTTATAAAAGACTGCGTGTGTACAATTTCTTTTTTACACTCTTTGCAATAGCCTTTAACTATGTTCACTTTGGCTTACGCATAATATCAGCACCTTTTAAACCATAGATAGCACTTACGACTCCTATGAAGATAGCTTGATACCAGTATGGTAGCTGATTAAAATAATCAAAAAATAATGTTAATTTAGTATGAATTTCTGGATCGTCAGAAAAGATAGACCAAGCCAGTATACAGATAGGCATAGATATAAGCACAAGGACAAACTCATCCTTGTAACCTTGATCATTGCTCTCAATAACTTTCGCTTTATATTCAATCTCACCTGTACTCATTTTCTCAGCGTGTCTCATTCGAGCATCTGACATTAGTTGTTTAGTCGTTTGTTTGTTTTTGTATAAATGACTAGCTGTCTTTACACCCATGGATAATAAATTTAACCACATATATATCTCCCCTTTTTTAATTTAAACTAGGCCCACCTAATAGGGCTAGAGCTGTAAAAGCTAAGACCAACCAAAAAGTAAACCAGTAATTCATTGAGGTTACCTTCCATATTAATATACTTTGTTGGTGTTTGTTGGAAAACCATCCCAAGCTTTATACATTCCTTCTACTATTAACTCATCATCATATGGTTGAGAACCATTTTCCATTTGTATTATTGCTTTTACTAATGGTAGATAATGTTCAATACTATTATGTAATTCTTTTTTAGGTTCAAAATCCATTTTCTTACAAACAAATACTATGTAAGCATCTGTATCGTTTTCAATAGGAGGAGCCCATCTAGAGATGATACTTTCTATTGTATATTTTTTATGTTGAAATCTGTAGACTAAAAGTATTCTAGTTAGAGCTCTAATGCCCCATACTGCTTCTTTAAATACACAAAAAACTGGATCAGATTGTTCATCTGCCAGTCCATCCCAATTAGTTCCTAGCTTTATATTGCCAGGATTTTTGTTTCTTATTCCTCTAGGTAATTTTTCTATTCCATCTGCCATTATTATTTAAAACCATTGGGATTAATATTGGTAATCCATCAATGATAACTCCTGTTCCTATTACTGGTCTAGATTTTTGAAGTTTATTATATTCAAAAGCTAAACTTTTCATGTTAATTAAACACCCAACTTGCATACCCCAAAGTAGTTGATTTGGATTGCTCCAATAATCTATTTTGAATGAAGTGTGATAATGTCCTTGGACAGTACACATTCCGTATTGTTGTGCTACTTTAAGCACGTCTTTAAACTTACCATGACAAAAGTAAATGTCTTGACCATTGGATGCTTTAATAATCAAATCATCGTGCCATGTCCAACCTTTACCAACTCCAAGCATATTATTATATGACTTAAAGATTTCATGAGGTAACCCATACTTAGTAGCTTTTCTAAAAACTAAACTACCATGATTAGAGTCCATGATATGTTGCTTAGGAAATAACTTTTCTAAATCTTGAAGAAATTTTCTAGCAACTACAAGCTCATGACTTGGGGAATATAAACCAGGGTGAGAATCGTGGAATGAAATTGAATGCCAATCCATTTCGTCACCTATGTTTACAACACAGTCAGGCTTATACTTTTGCTTGATAGCTCTAAGAAAGTCAAGAGTATCAATATGATGGTATGGAGCGTGTTGATCACTTATAACAAGTATTGATTTGCGAAGCATAGTATAGGTTTTATAGTTATTGAACTAATAAATCAACTAACAAAGGTACAACTTTATGTAGCTGTTCTTGTATCTTCTTGGCATACAAACTTAATATAAATCATGTATTGATTAACTTCTTCATTATCAATTTCTTTCATTTTATTTAATGATTCTGAATAACCTGAAACCATACAAGTGTTATAATCTTTATAAGACTCTGGCATCATATATGGCCCTTGACAATCATTAACTAATGCTGAACAAAAATACATTATCAGCATTAATTCCATTAAATATTTCTTGTAAGTAAGTATAAAAATTGACCTAATAAACCTAATCCAATTGCTGATATAACATACATAATTCTATCAACGTCTTTTTGAATATGTGATAGATGATTATTTTCTATTGTATCTAATCTTTGATTAATAAGATCAATTGCACCATTTACTTTAAGTATTTCTTCTTTGTTTTCTGTATTTCTACTCATTAGAATAATGTTTCGTAAGGAGACCTTACTAACCCTTTCGTTTTGTATTGTGTGTATCTAGGCCCATGATATCTTGGGTGACCTAGTTGACCCAGAACAAAATCTACTGAAGTGTCTGATGCTAAATCCAATGATAAACCTTGCTTTAACAATCCTTCTTTAGTTGAGTTTGCTGCTTGTTGTAACCAGATTGGTAAAAATCTCATACCAACATGACCACCTATTTTAAGACCTTTCTCAATAGCACTATCATCTTTAGTAGTCATATTAGGACTCCACTTAGTAGTTAAGTAATCTTTATTTGTTAAGACTTCTATAACTGTTCTAGGTAGTGAACCAATCTTTTTAAGACCAGTAGATTGTGGTGCTGTTATCCAATGGAAAGGTTCCATTAATTGTTTTGAGAATGTCAATACTTCACCATTCCCTAAATCAATTCTTGTTGGATCTGTATTCTCTAATATACCATGTCCTGAAAAAATATGGTTTAGAGTAGATCCTGCTATTGCATATGTAAGTGCTGCTCTAGCAAAATAGTATTGATACAATCTTCTTGATGTTGCATCACTTTCAAAGCCAGGTAATGACTTAGCTATAATTCTAACATTTGATATTGTCCAGTCAGGTGCAAACATTAGTAGTTGCATATACCCTCTAGATCCTGGAGTTAGTGTAGTCTGTGCTAACTTTTTAATAAAATTGTTTTCTATTCTTTGAGTTAGTTGAGCCCAGTTTTGTCCACCATAAGCATCATTAGTAAACTGTGCAGCTCTACGACCTTTCTCATAGACTTGTCTTTGAGTATCACCAGACTTAATAGCATTTGGCCCTTTATTTAATGTAGTAAGAAATGTGTGTAGCTTTGCAGAAGTAAATATTCTATCCCAAGTAATTCTATCAAAAAACTTAAATGTTCTCTCTACGTTCTTATTACCACTTACACCTAAATGTCTTTTAAGAAAATTATCTACACCTCTAATATTGTTATAAAATCTATCATATCCTGTATCTTCAGGCATTGATATTTCTAATCCATTACCTTTAGCAAATCTAACTACATCACTAAATCCTTGAGATCTTAATTGTTTAATAGCATGAGGGTATTCTGTTAGATAATATCCTGGATCATCTAATTGTCTTAACACTTCTGGTTTAGTTTTAGGACTTAAAAACTTACCTATAGTTTTAATTTTAGCTCCAGCAAACCATAAACTTTCTACTAATGCACCAGCATGAAAGAACGAGAATCCTACTGCTAATCTTTTCATCATAAGGTTAGTAGTAAAGATTGCAGATATTAACTGTTGTTCAGTTGTTGCATCAAATACCATACGTAGTGATGGTTCTATACCTTTGTGTATTAAAGGAATCATTCCTTTTTCAGATGCAAAGTAAGGGTGATTAAACTCTTTATAGTTCATTCTTTCTTGAGGATCTATAAAAGCTATTTGTTTTCTAGTTCTTGCAAGAAAAGGTTTAGTAAGTATATCAGTACTTCTACCAATATAATTAGTTTCCATAAACCCTATTATTTGTTGAGTAGTTAATGCTTTACCAGCTGACTGCAAATACAGTCTCATTAATTCTGCAGGATCATCCATGCCTGGTCTGATCTTATAGCCCATTCTTAGACCTTGGTTAATATCCTCAAAGACTCTTGATCTACTAAATCTAAATGATGGATTATTACCAGTAATATTTTGTTCAAACTTGCTAGTAAAACTAAACAGTTCTCCAGTTTTGCTTTGGTAACCATCCCAAAGTAAAGGTAAATAGTTTGCTTTTTTATACTTAACTATACCAGCACCTTGTACGCTAAACATCTCATAAAATTCATTAAAGATTTTAGATATATCGTTAGCTGCTTTTAATTCTGCGTCTGTTAATAGACCTTTATTAAATGGTTTAACATTAGAATTAAATCTAAAGTTTTCATCTACTTGAGCTCCACTTAGATAATAAAATACTTTACGTCTTGAATCTAATTGATCTGGTAAGCTGTCTTTAATTTTGTTAGATAACTCTTGTGCATATGAGTTATATTTAATTGTACTATAGTTAGCTGCATCTAATGCACTTTCTACTTTAGTTTCTGCACTTTGATATGGAACTTTGTTTCTTCCAAAGTAAGCTGTTGCTGCTTTAGCTGCTGCATATATACCAACACCAGTTGCAAAACCTTTAGCTGTTGCTACAAGTTTATCATCATCTGCTGTTAAAAATTGTGCAGTACCTACAACACCACCTATTGATGCTGCTTTAAATAAAGTATTCTTAGCTATATCTTTACCACTTTCTATTGTTGGTCTAGCGAATGATGTTACTTCATTTGCAATTCTAGCAAACTCTACATCATCTGATATAGTACCTACTTCTTTTTTAATATCATTTAAGATATCATCTACAATTCTAAATGTACCTTTCTCATTATACTCAATACTTTCAGCTAAGTTTCTATTTTTTTTAAGAGTATTGATCATAGATCTATTTACTCTTTCAGGAGATAGCCCAGTATTTTTACTGATCATAGCTCCCATTCCTGCAAAACCTACTGAGAATATAGCTCCTGCTGTAGCTCCAATGGTAGTTTCTGCTGCTGTTCTTTTACCTGAGAACTCACCTTTTTCTCCCAACTGGTATGATGTAGAGAACACAAAGGGAACACCCAATGTAGCAATACTTCCTATTGCCATATCCATTTTAGCTGCTTCTCTTAATCTTCCTAATTCTTTTAATTGTGCACCAGCTTTAATTTTACCAAGCTGTGTTGTAGACTTAGTTAATTTAAAACTTTTAGAGTATTTCATTCTAAGAGAGTTAACTACACCTCTACCTAATCTACCCCATCCTAAAGGCATAAACAATAAGTAGGGATCTGCAACAACCATGTTAACCATCTCAGCACCAAATAGTCCTGGAGACTTTTTAATAAGGTTACCTATCTCCTTAATGTCTATATTCATTGGCCCTTCTTCTAACAAGTAACCAAAACGATTTAACTTACGTTCTGCTTCTTTAAAGATTTTAGAACCTTCTTCTTGTGGATTATTACGAATGTAATTTAATGCTTCTTGAGCTTGTTTCTTTTTAGTATTACCTGTAGCCCATTGGTATAAAGATGCAGGTAAAGATTCTTCCAACATTAAATCCATTGGATTCCTTAAAGACTGAAAAAACCCTGGAGTACCATCTTTGACAGGCTCTTTGAGTCCATCTCCAATAGTATTCACAGGGTCTTTTAATTTAAATTCCTCAAGATTAAAATCATTAGCCACACTTAAAATCCCATATCTTTCATTGCTTTTTTCTTGTAGTCAATTATTCTGTTACCTTCACGTCTTAGTTTAGTTCCATCTCTTAGACCTTTTTTTGCTGGGGCTGTTTTCATTACAAATGGACTTAATTTACTTCTACCTGTAAATTTATCCATAGTGCTAGTAAATACTTTTTCTGATTTTATATTAGCTGCTTTATATGCTTTCATAGCACCTTTGTTTTTAGCTTTAAATACTGCAGGCTTAGATACTGTTTTAGTTTTTCTAATATTTTTAATACCTAAAGCTGTTTTAGCTCTAGATTGTTTAATGCCTTTACCTAAAGATTTAAAAAATGTTTTATTAGCTGTTCTAAGTGCAAGACTTTCTGCAGCTAAAGTACCAGTAGCTCTTGAAGATAAGCCCATAAATTCTGGGACATCACCTAAAACCTTTCTTTGGTTAGCTTTTACTGTTGCTTCACTCATTACAGATGTAAATCTACTAGGAGCTTTTTGTGCAGGAATCTTTTGAACTCCTTTAAATTTCTTGCTTACACCAGTTATAAGTTTTTTAAATATAAATTTTTTCATAGTTATCCTTCAAAGTATTCAGGGAATCTATTTCTAAGAATCTTTTCAGCTCTTTGTTTAGATACCTTCTGTAATTGTGGGTTAGATGCTAATAGCATTGAGTAAATTTGTGAGTCATCATTAGTTAAAACATTACCATTTGAATTAGGTATAATAATTTCAGGGCCTTTTTCTCCAACAAGATAAGGTTCACCTTGTGTTACTGGGCCACCTTGAGCTCTAGTTTTAATTTTTTCATCAGTTTCTAATGTAGATTTAGTAAAGAAAGTACCACCTTTTTTCTTAATTTTTCCTTCTCTTTCTAATCTTTTTAATATTTTAATTTTAAGTCTTGTATCAAATACTAAAGGTTTACTTGTTTTATTATTTTTTTGCATTGCAGCCATTTCAATTTGTAATGCATTAGCGATATCTTCAGATGCCATGTCAAACATTGCTTGTACATTTTCACCTTTAAATTTACCAACTAATTTTTCAAATAAACTAGGGTCATCAACATTCATTGTTTTTAATAAATCTTTAACTTCTGTTACATCTCCAGCTGTTGCTTGAATAGGTTCTTGTTTTCTAGCTTCAATTCTGTCTTTAAATTCTGATGATATTTTAGCAGACTTAACAAAATTATCTAAGATACCTTGATTAATAGTTTTACCATTAGCTGATGATTGCATTAATGCTAGTCCTAAAGAGAACGCTGGGTTAGACATAAGTCCTTCAAAGCCACCTTTGTCTTTCCAATTAGCTGCTGCTTTATCCATATCTACACCTGCCATACCAGATAACTTAGATAAGAATCCTTGATCTTCAGCAAGTTTAACACCTGTTCCACCTGTAGTAATAGGATCTGTAGCTTCACCTTTAGGAGTACCTTGTGTTTGATTTTCAGGTTTAAACATTTGAATTTCATTAGGCATAACTTTATTAGTTCCGTCTGAATTTAATACAATTTTACCTTGTCCTGGTGGTACATATTTTTCTGGAAATATAGGGTTTTTAATTAATGGAGATTCTTTTCTTCTGTAAGAAGGATTATCTATTCCACCTGCTGTGTTTAAACTTGGTGACATTGAGTCACTATTCATTCCTGAAAAATCATCTTGGACTGTGCCTTGGTTATCTTTTTTCCAATCACTCCATATATCTAATAAACCCATTATAGTATTCCTTTATCTAATTTATTTGTTTTTAACCAATCGTAATATGGACTGTCACTTACAGCTAACATTCCTAATGGCCCTTTATTGTTTAATGTTTGTGAAACTTTTGATTTAGCAGTTGCATAAGCAGTAGCAAAGTTAAATTGTTTAGTGTTATTTCCTATGCTGTTATACCATTTAGATGCTTCTGATTCAACTTGTGTAGTTCCACTTACTAAATAAGGTGATGCAGCAAGTAAAGCAGTTGTGTTTCCATTATCTCCACCTCCAGTAATTGTTGGAACATTATTATTTCCATCACTATAATCTAAAAATTCATAACCTGGTACACCTGAAAGCATACTTTTAGCTTTACCAGTTTGATAAGCTGTATGTAACAAACCAGCTGTACCAAGATACATTGGATTTGATTTTACATTAGCTATATAGTTATCTTTAAAACTTGTAATAGTATCTTTTCTGTCTTGTGGTGCAACATCTACTTCTGGATCAGGATCTCCATATACAGGATCAGCTTGTTTTATTGCTTGTTCTTTTAATGCTTGTTGTAAACCATGGTCTACTGTATTATTATCTGATCCATTATTAGTATCTGATCCATTATTAGTATTTGCGTTTGATCCATCATCGTTTGTTCCAGGACTATTATTATTTCCTGAACCACCACCAGAACCTCCCCTACCACTACTTGATGATGAGCTATTACTACTATTATCGTGATGTCCTGGCATTTATATCCTTATATAATTATTGCAATAATTAAAACTAACACAGAAATAGCTAACACTACTTTATGTTCTTTCCAAAAATGTTGTAAATGTTCTTTATGTTTCATTATAATAACCCTCCTAATAATCCACCAAGTCCACCAATTGCTGCTCCAGTCATAGCTCCAGGGCCACCACCCATCATATAACCCATAGATGCTCCTGTCATAGCTCCACCTGCAGCCATACCCATGGCATTTGGTGGTGGTGCTTGTGTAGTTGCTTGTTGTGTTGGCAATCCAAAAGCAATCGGTGCTACAGTATTATAGTACTGAGCTAATGATTGTTGAGGTGCCATGTTTTGTTGTCTTTGTATATCTTCTAAAGCTCCACCTACTGCTGTTAAGCTAGGTACTTGTTGAGCTGTTCCTAATTGTCTTTGTCTTTCAGCATTGTATGCTTGAAATGCGTAAGGTGCCATTTTATCTGCAACTTGACCAGTTACTTGGCTTTGCATCATAGGAGATCCAGGTGTTCTACCTGCTCCACTAAATTGTCCTGCAACACTAGAATATACATCTTTTCCAGCTTGAGCAATCATTGGAGATAAGAATGGATTGCTATACTGACCTTGTATAGTATCTAATATTTGTTGATTTGCAGCACCTGCAATAGTTTCTTGTGCACCTAAACCTTGTAAAGTTTGTTGTGTTGGTGCAACGTATCCTGCTGCTTCTGGGCCTTGTCCGTATATAGTACCTGCTTCAGATAAAATCTGATTAAGTCCTGGTTCTGCTGGTGAATATGGGTTTACTTCAGTACTTTGTACTGTTTGACCTCCTCCTCCTGATGACATATTTAGTTCTCCTTTTTCTTTTCTAATAATATATGACTTTCTTTATAACCAAATGGTTTTAAAATTTTCTTCCACCCTGGTCTTGCAACCAACTCTAATAAATCACACTTGTTTTGCCATGCAAATTCTTCAATATGTTTTATTAAATGTTGCCATTTTTCACGATGCTTACCAGTCATAATTCTAATATTAAGACATCGCTGTAATGGTCTTTGTATTACTTCTGTTACTACTGTACCAAAATACTTTTGTTTATCTTCTTCATCCCATAGAATCCATAACTGCATTTTTTCTTCTAGGATCCATTTCTTAATGTGTTCTGCTAAAGCATATCCATTAGATCTTGCTAATGCGTCTGCTATGTCTTTAACAACTATATGCCATACTTCTTCAATGTTTTTTGTCGGAACTTGTACTAATTTCATTACGTTACTGACATATAAGATATAGCTATATGGGTAGAATCTGTACTACTCATTGTAGCTTTTAATGCATCAGCTGTTTCTAATATTAATGGTGAACCTGTAAAAACTTCTCCAGAGGTATTAGCTAATAAAGTATGTGTTCTTAATATTTTAAACTCTGTACTTGCTGAATTATCTAAAACATCTAAAGACATTGTAGGTGTATTACCTGTATTATTTGTAACTAATATAGATTTAATAATTAAAGTTTCATCTGCAGCTGCTGTTAATAAAGCAGTTTTATTTGTAGTTGCTAATGCAACACCTTTAAATTTATAACTATTAGCCATGTAATTATTTTGGGTTCTTAACTTTTACACTTTTAATTGCTTCATAGAAAGCAAAATACTGAGATTTTAATGTTGGGTTTTGATCAATAGAGTGCCATAGCATATCTAGTTGATCTCCAATGCCAGGATAAACTCTATCTCTTTGATATTGTTTAGCATCATACTCTACTTGTAACTCTAACATTTTAACTTCTATGTCAGCTTTAGATATTGGTGTTGTTCCATTATGCCATTCAATTTCACAATTTTCT
>Ga0209816_1003552_pt1 | contig 10668 bp, 10 predicted proteins | sample CoawatmetaG01DNA_FD_187509 | JGI IMG/M metagenome (GOLD analysis project Ga0209816, IMG submission 187509) | Marine microbial communities from the West Antarctic Peninsula - Coastal water metaG017-DNA (SPAdes) (version 2) | ecosystem: Environmental > Aquatic > Marine > Coastal ... | reverse complement strand
GAGCCTCTTAATGGCGATGGCATTTCTCTAAAATGCATAAAACCAACTAAATTTCCCTGAGAAGATCTGGCACCAATAGCATAAAACTTATTTTCTTCATCAAATATCCATGACCAGACTGTATCAAGAATATCATCATTCATTGGCATTTTATAAAAGTCAGCGTAACCTTGATAAAGTTTACACCATTGTTCTTTATCATTTATTTTTAGACCCTCTACTTTCATTATGCCATTAAATGTTTAAAGGCAACCTCAAGCTTACCCACAGCAGCATCAACATCTTTCAGTTTGTCTAGTCCAAATAAACCAAGTCTGAATGTTTGATAATCATCGCCTTCATCACACTTAAGAGGAACGCCAGCAGCAATTTGCATACCCATATCTTTAAATTTTGCACCATTATGTATTTCTTTATCAGAGGTATAACTCACAACAACTCCTGGGGCAAGAAAGCCATCTGCTGCTACGCTAATAAAGTTATATTTACTAAGTAGGTCTCTTACCCTATCTCCAAGCTCTTGTTGTTTTTGACGTGCATTATTAAAACCAAATTCCGCAGTCTCATTAATAGTATCTCGAAAGTGCTTAATAGCATCTGTAGGCATTGTCGCATGATAAGCATGCCCACCATTTTCATAGGCCTGCATGATTTGAAGCCATTTAAGGAGGTCACATGAATAGCTTGTACTTTTAGTATCATGTATCTTTTTAGAGGCATTTGATGAAAGCATTACCATTCCAAATGATGGCGATGCACTCCAACCTTTTTGAGGCGCACTCACTAAAATATCAACACCAAGTTTCTCCATATCAACCCATATAGCGCCTGAAGCAATACAGTCCAAAACAAACATTCCACCAACTGAGTGAACCGCTTCTGCAACAGTCTGAATATAGTCATCTGGAAGAATAATACCGGCTGATGTCTCAACATGAGGGGCAAAAACTATAGCTGGCTTTTGATCTTTAATGTGTTTTACAACTTCATTGACGTCAGCAGGGATAAATGGTGCTTGAGTTCCATCACTAATCTTACTAGCTTTTAAGACTACTTGCTTAGAAGGAATATTACCCATTTCAAGAATTTGAGACCAGCGATAACTAAACCAGCCATTTCTCAAAACTAGACAACTTTTATCAGTTGCAAATTGTCGAGCTACTGCCTCCATAGCGTAAGTTCCTCCGCCGGGCACTAAAACAACTGATTTTGCCTTATATACCTCTTTAAGTGATGATGACACTTCATTCATTACATTCTGAAATGACTGTGACATGTGATTAAGCGACCTATCTGTATAGACTACTGAATATTCTAAGAGCCCATCAGGATCAATATTAGGTAACAAGCCAGGCATTATTTACTCCTAAAATAAAATAGCATAATACAACAAGTTCACTCTAAAATATCAATTTAATCTTAAATAAAAAATAAATCAATTTTCTCTTTAAAGGGGCTTAAATTTCACCTTTTCACTTAATTAGATCAGTAACTATTTCTTCTGGCGTTATATCAAATACAGAATTACGAACCAAAACTGCTATTGCTACTCAATGTATATCTTAAAAGCCAGTTATCTCAGAGTAAACTAAAATTCAATTTTTATTAGAAATAATATATTTGAATGTTGCTACATTTCCACTAGATGATAAAATATCAAAAAATAACGCTAATAAATATTGCACATAAGAATAGGAAACTCTATGGTTGTGACAAAACTATAGGGTTAAAGATAAAAGAGTTTTTTGAGTAACCATTGAAAGATTAATTTAGGGCTAAGAATTAAATGAAACCAAGAGTTTTTATTATAGATGTTGATGGTGTTATGACTACTGGGCAGTTTTTATATTCAGAAGCGGGAAAACAAATGAAGATATTTGGTCCAGATGATAATGATGGGCTGGGGCTTCTTAATCCACATATTGAAATCAGGTTTATTACTGGTGATAGAAAAGGTTTTTCAATTAGTAATAAGCGAATTAAAGAAGATATGAATTTTGAGCTTGATTTAGTTAGCACTATCAAAAGAATTGAATGGATTAAGGAGCGTTACAATCCTAAAGAAGTAATTTATATGGGTGATGGAATTTTTGATCATTATGTAATGAAAGAGGTTGGATATTCGATTGCCCCAGCAAATGCTGACAGAATTGCAAAAGAAAATGCAAATTATGTAACAGAGCGATCTGGAGGTGACAGGGCTGTTGCAGAAGCCTGTCTATATGTTATGAAAATGTTTTTTATTCCTTATGACCCTAATATGCCTTCAACTAACCAACTTGATTTAATTGAGTAATAGTATGTCAGTTCAAAAATATCTAGAAAATTATAGGCATGATAGAAACTGCACATTACTTGGTGTCGGTCCTATGAGTAAAAACTGTGTGGATGCTTCGATAGAATTGGCAGAAAAATATAAAGCACCATTGCTTTTAATAGCAAGCAGGAGGCAGATTGATTCCGAACAATTCGGTGGTGGTTATGTGGAAAAGTGGACATCAAAAAACTTTGCAGATTATGTGAGAGATAAAGATGTAAATAAAAACATTATTCTAGCAAGAGACCATGGAGGTCCATGGCAAAGTGATCTTGAGAAAAACCAAAATATGAATCTCAAAGAAGCAATGAAATCAGCAAAAGATTCGTTTCGTGCAGATATTGATGCCGGTTTTCATATGCTCCATATTGATCCTAGTATAGATATTCATGCTCGACCCAGTATTGAACAAGTATTAGAAAGAATTTATGAATTGTATGAATTTTGTTGGTCTTACGCTCAGCATAAAAAACAAGACATTATTTTTGAAATTGGTACAGAAGAACAAAAAGAGGGTAATAATTCAAAAGAAGAGTTAGAGTACACTTTAGAAAAAATGAAAGTATTTTGTACGTCCAATAAAATTATATTTCCATCATTTGTTGTTATTCAGGCAGGAACCAGGGTTATGGAGACTAGAAATATAGGCTCATTTGAATCGCCAGTTCGGATCACTAATGAGTTACCACCAGAAATTCAAATACCTCAAATGATTAAAATTTGTAATAAATATGGAATCTTTATGAAAGAGCATAATACAGACTATCTTTCAACTGAATCATTGCGGTGGCAACCACGCTTGGGAATCCATGCTGCAAATATAGCTCCTGAATTTGGCGTCATGGAAACAAGATCTTTTTTAGATATATTACAAAAAAATGGTGAAACTGCTTTATATGATGAATTTCTCAAAATCTCATATGACTCTATGAAGTGGAAAAAATGGATGCTTAAAAATACAGATGCAAGTGACGTTGATCGTGCCATCATAGCAGGTCATTACGTTTTTTCTACTGATGAATTTATTGAGCTAAAAGAAAAAGCTAGTGCTAAAATTAATAATCTAGATGACTACTTAAAAAATAAAGTGAAAGATAGTATTTTTAGATATATGAATGCATTTAACTTGACATAATTTTGTGAAAAAAACAGCAACAATAATTTTAAATAGAAACTTGCCAAAAGAGACGGATGCCTTAGTAGAGCACCTGTTAAAGTTTGATGGTGATTGCACCGATATCTTTGTAATTGAAGCTGGGTCTAGTAAGGGTAATTTATCTAAATACTCCACATGGCATGTTGAAAGTGAAGAGGTTATCAAACAAGGCTTGAGATATTGTAGAGGTATGAACTATGGTCTACTGCAATTATGGAGAGAAGGAAACTGGGATAAATATAACTCATTTTTTCTTATAACTAATGATACAAAATTTCCAAAGAATCAAAAAACAGTTGAAACACTTCAGAAAATTCAAACAAAATACCCTAAGGTTGGTATTCTTTCACCATGCTCTCAAAAATGGGGGGAGAAGAATTTAATTGGCCCTGATTCACTAAAATACTTTTGGTTTATTCACAATAATGCTTATTTTTTCCGCAAAGAATTTATAGAACAAATAATGAATGAGGATAACCCATCTCATATGAATTTTTTATTTGATGGGGATAATTTTAGGGGATATCTGTCTGAAAGTGAAGTTATTGCAAAATCCTATGCAAATAATTGGGCTGCAGCAATTACAACTGAGGTTTTTGCCGAAGAAGATGAAACCTATCTTCTAGATAAAAATTTAGCTATAAAAACTGAGACTTATGAAGAAAACACGCAGCTTTATATTAATGAGGGTTTAAAGTGGATTAAGAAGAAATATGGATTTAATAGTAGATGGCAAATGATGCAATATTCACAATTATTTTATGAAAAGTTTTTTGAGTACAACCCCAAAGAAAAAGCAAGAAAAATTTAAAACCTTTTGATTAATATAATTATAAATATGAAAATAAAATTTCATTGAGGGCAATCAAATGAATTATAAAGTTTGTATTTTAGCTGCAGGTATTGGAAGCAGGATGGAGCCATTTACTCAACATATAAATAAATCATTATTACCAGTTGATTTTAAGGCAGCTATATCTCATATAATTGAAAAATTCGATGTCAATATAGAAATTGTAATTGCAGTTGGGCACTTAAAGCAAACAGTTAGAGATTATTTAGACTGTGCCCATATAAATAGAAAATTTACAATAGTTGAGGTAGACAGGTTTAAGGGAAAAGGCACTGGTCCTGGCTACTCTTTAATGCAGTGTAGAGAATATCTAAAAACCCCTTTTATTTTTTTCGCTTCTGATACATTAGTTTTGGAAGATGTTCCAGCGCCATCCGAAAATTGGTTAGGCGTTTCCCAAGTATCTAATACTCAAGAATATTGTACTACTAATATAGTTGCTAATATGATAATGAGTCTTGAAGACAAAGTAATTAGCAACAATAGGCATGTATTTGTTGGTGCAGCTGGTATCAAAGATTATGATATTTTTTTCGATGCATTAGAAAATAATATTGAGTTAAAAAATGATGAGCTTCAAGTTTCAAATGGTTTTAGCGCCCTAATAAATTATAATTTAAAGGCTAAATATCTAACTTGGTTTGATACTGGCAATATAAAAGGCTATATAAATGCTAATAATAAAATGTCGAAATCTGACTACTCATTTGATTTTAGTAAGTCGCGTGAATTTTTATATTTTGTTGGCAATAATGTAATTAAGTATTTTGAAGATAAAGATATTGTCCAAAATCGTTATAAAAGATCAAAAATTCTTCAAGGCTTATGTCCAAAAATTATATGTATTAAAGATTCTTTTTATGCTTATAAAAAACAAGTTGGTGAGGTCCTTTATGATATTAATAATGATAAAGTAATGGATGATTTTTTGATCTGGTTAGACGTTAACTTATGGATCGATAAAGATTTATCAAGATCTGAGCTAAAAAAATTTAAAATGTCTTGTTTTAATTTTTATTATAAAAAAACAATGTTCAGAATAAATCAATACCATGAAAAACATCAAATTAAAGATCAATCTTCGTTAATTAATGGAGTGAGTGTTCCATCAATAGATAAAATGCTCAACACTATTGATTGGGAACACATCAGTAAAGGTATAGCATCTAATTTTCATGGTGATCTTCAATTTGATAATGTCCTATTAAAAGAAGATGGTAGTTTTTTGCTTCTTGATTGGAGGCAAGATTTTTCAGGTATTATAAATTATGGGGATAAATATTATGACCTCGCAAAACTAAATGGAGGCATGAAGGTTTCCTATAAGCTTATTAAGCAGAATAAATTTTTATATTCCAAGAATAGCCAAGGCAATATACTAATTTCTCATGATGTACCCAATGAACTTAAAAAATCTGCAAAAATATTCCATAATTTCTTAGATTTAAAAAATCTTGATCGTGTTAAGGTGGATATTTTAACAAGTTTAATTTATTTAAATATGTCACCTATGCACCACGAACCTTTTGACCACTTTATATATAATTTTGGAAAACTATCTCTGTATAAAACTTTAATGGAGTCTGGTAAGATTAATGGTTAATATTTATTTAAGCCAAATTTTTTTAAGTATAGGTTGTATAGATTAATTATGTCAAAAAAAATATTAATTACTGGCTCTTCTAGAGGAATTGGTGCTGCTATTGCTCGCCTTTCAAAAAAGAAAGGATATGAGGTTTTGCTTCATGGAAAAACACCATCTTCTAATCTTTTAGCTTTAGCTAAGGAGCTTAACTCAAAGTATATAATTTTTGATATTTCTAAAGAGAAAGAGATTAGTAGAGCACTAATGGATATAAATTGTATTGATGTTTTAATCAATTCAGCTGGAGTAAATATATCGAAATCCTTTGAAGACCTTACAGATGAAGATTGGAAGGCTATTTATGAAATTAATGTTTTTGGTCTGGCTAATGTTACTAGGCATGTTGTTCCAATCATGAAAAGGTCTAAATATGTTGGTAAAATTGTAAATATTGCATCTATTAAAGGACTTTATTCTTCTGTTGGTCGAGTAGCTTATGCATCTTCAAAAGCAGCAGTTATTAATTTAACTACTGGATTGGCAAAGGAGTTAGCCCCAAATATCATAGTAAATGCTGTTGCACCAGGATTTACAAATACAGAAATGACTGAAAACACTTGGAGTGATAGAATAAAAAAGCAAGTTGATAGAATATTACTTAAACGTATGGCAAATCCTGAAGAAATAGCCGAAGTTGTTATGTTTTTATCTAGCGAGAAAAGTAAATATATTACAGGGCAAACAATTAATGTAGATGGGGGATTTAGTATAAAAGATGATTAACTTTAGCAAAAAAAATTGGCACTATGACGAGCAAGAAGCGAAAGTAGTTATGAAACCATGGGGTCGAGAAGTATGGATTAATTTTCGTAAAGGCGAAAATATTGGTGATGAAGATAAAAAATATATTATGAAAAAGCTGTATATAAAGAAAGGAACTAAAACAAGTTTTCAGTATCATAATGATAAAATCGAGACTAACTTTTTGATTGAGGGCTCAGTAGAGGCTTGGTTTGAAGATAAAAAAGGGCACATAGATATTCAAACTCTAAGCGCCGGTTCAATATGGACAATTCCTGCGGGCATCAAACATAGGATTGCTACTTTAGAAGATATTGTTTTAATTGAATCCTCCACCCCTGAAGTTGATGATGTAATTAGAATAGAAGATGATGCTTTAAGGGGGGATGGTCGCATTCAGAGTGAACATGATTCAATTAATAATTAGTTCTTCTTTAGAAAGGTATGTTAAAGATATTAGCAAATAAGTATTTCGAGTTATTTAGTAACAAAAATATTAAGAAAATAGCTGAAATGTTTTCTGAAGAGATCATATTAAATGATCCAAATATATCCAGTGTTGGCAAGATAGAAGTCTTGAATACTACTCAAAATATATTTAATTCAGTAACAAATATTGAAATAAGGGTCAAAAATTTGTATGCAGAAAATACAACTGTTGTTGCTGAATTGGAAATTTTAATTGATAACAATGAGTTAATTAAGATTGTAGATATTTTGAAATTTGATAATTCAGATAAAATTGAAAGAATAAGTGCTTATAAGATGTAGTATGAGTATTTTATTAATAAAATTTTTTTTATTCTAATGAATAATTTTTTCAATTCTTGATCTCATAAGGAGAAATATCATAGACATCAAGAGAGAGTATGAAAAAAATGGGTATTTTGTTGCTAATAATATTATTAGCAAAGAACAAATTAAAAATCTAAAGATATTTATTGCTTCTTTGCCTCCTAAATTATTAGTCCCTTTCAGTAAAGAGACTTGGGGCTATGGAAATTGTTTTGGGCTAAGTGAGTTCGAAATAATAAGTCAAAACAAAAAAATTCTTACCTCACTTAAAAATATCTTGTGTGATGATTTTGAATTTAATCACCTCATGGTTAATAGAAAAGCACCATGGATTGGTCCTGAAGTTGAATATCATCAGGAAGTTTTTAATTCAAAAACATTTGCTCCTGGTGCTTCGATAGAAGAACTTAAATCAAAATGGTGTCAAATATATATTCCTCTTGATTCAGAAAAATCTAATAATGGTGGTTTAAGAGTTATAACGAATAGTCATTTATTAGGGCAGTTAGCATCTGAAGACATGGTAAATCAAAACTATAGTCATAAGAGAAGAGTCCCTGTGAAAACATTAAATGAAGTTGTCAATTCTGATAATTGTAAGTTGAAAGATTTGGATTTACATGCTGGTGATTGCTTATTCTTTAGTCCATTATTAGTTCATGGGTCTCCTTCGAATGGAACTCCTAATGAGAGAGTCAGTTTAGTTCTTCAGGCTAGAGTTAAGGGGTTTATACCTGATAATTCAATTTTTGAAAAAGAAGTATCATTTAGAAGTTCTTTTATTGTTGAATCCATATCAAATAATAAATTAGAAATTGATATAAATAATAAAAATAAATATTCAGACTTTAAACTAAAGTAGATAAATAAAAAATTTAAATGAGTTAGGTGTTCCTTATTTCATGAAGTACTTCAACAGCATCTGAGTGAGTATGACAAACATAGTTAAATGGAAATATTGTATGAAGGATTGTTTCAACTGAGAGAATAGGAGATGATGAATTAAATAGCTGAGTTTTTAACCCATTAATTATTTTTGGGTCTGAAAGAGAATCTAATTTAGCTAGGCTCAGCCAATAAATCATTCAGACTGGGGGGTCTCAATAAATTCTAGATTCCAGCCACTTCCTTTTGAATAAAAAATTTCTTTCTTATTTCTTACAATATTATTTTCAGTATTTTTGACTGATGGGTTTCCAACTCCATAAAGAACTAAATTTGGATCTTTTTCTGAGCCATCTAAGTATTGACTTGTAATGCTAGCTCGCCCTCAAATAAAATCAAGTTCATCAGATTATAAATTTTTCATTAGATATATTGCACTTCGAGAATTTCATAAATTATATTACCAATTGGAGCTTTAACAGTAACCTCATCGCCCTCTTCATTGCCAAGTAGTGCGCTAGAAATTGGAGAGTGACATGAAATTTTACCAAGCTCAATGTCAGCCTCATCTTCTCCAACAATTTGATAAGTAGTTTCAGTGTCGTCGGAAAGATTCAAAAGTTTAACTGTTGTCCCAAATACACATCGACCATCCTGATTAAGCTGATGAACATCTATTACTTGAAGGCGGGACAATTTAGAGCTAATATCTTGAATTCTACCTTCTATAAAACCCTGTTCTTCTTTAGCTGCGTGATATTCAGCATTTTCTTTCAAATCTCCATGCTCTCTTGCAGTTGCAATATCACTTACTATTCTTGGGCGCTCTTCATCTTTAAGTCTAAGCAACTCAACTTCAAGAGCTTTGGCTCCACTAACTGTTATAGGTATTGTATCCATAAAGCTTATTTGTGAATAGATTGTAAAGAGCGAACTACAAGTTTGTTTTGAGACATTAAACCATCAAGCATAGCAAAAGAGGCTGCAACTGTTGTTGTACATGGAATCTTATGAATCAAAGCTTGACAACGTATAACTGAGGCATCTTCAAATCCTTGGGAATCATCAGTTGAATTAATAATTAAACTAATTTCATCATTTTTAATCGCATCAACAATATGCGGCGAACCCTCTGAAACTTTATTAACTATTGTACATTCAAGGCCAGCTTGTTTGAGAATTTCTTGGTTAGTGCGTGTCGCAACAATTTCAAAACCTTGGCTGATTAACCTTTGGCCTAACTCCACAAGCCTTCCTCTATCTAAAGTTCGAAGGCTTACTAAAACCTTACCATTAGTAGGAATTATATCTCCCGCTGCAAGAAAGGCTTTATCAAATGCAGATGGAAAATCTGGACCAACTCCCATGACCTCTCCAGTTGATCTCATTTCTGGACCTAAAAATGGATCAACTCCTAAAAATTTATTAAATGGAAAAACTGATTCTTTAACTGAGTAATGCTTAGGAATAATTTCCGTCGTAAAGTTTTGCTCTTCTAGTGATATTCCAACCATTACGCGCGCTGCAATATTTGCAATTGAAGCGCCAGTTGCTTTAGAGACAAATGGAACTGTTCTAGAAGCTCTTGGGTTTACTTCAATTACGTAAATCTCGCCATCTTGATATGCAAGCTGGGTATTCATTAAGCCAATTACGTTAAGTTCCTTAGCCATTAGCTTCACTTGCCTTCTCATCTCATCAAGAACATCTCCTGGAAGCGAATGAGGCGGTAATGAACATGCAGAATCGCCAGAATGAATTCCTGCCTGCTCAATATGCTCCATAATTCCACCAATAACAATGTCTTTACCATCACTTATTACGTCAATATCGACTTCGATTGCATGGTCTAAAAATGAATCTAGCAACACTGGAGAATCATTAGAAACCTGAACTGCAGTTTTCATGTAACGCTCTAAATTTTCCTTGTTATAAACAATCTCCATTGCGCGTCCACCTAAAACATATGAAGGTCTTACAACCAGAGGAAATCCAATAGCATCTGCAATCTTAGCTGCTTCCTCTTGTGATCGAGCAGTACCATTAATAGGCTGCTTAAGATTCAGTTTTTGAATCATTTTTTGAAAACGCTCTCTATCTTCTGCCAGATCAATCGAGTCCGGACTAGTGCCTATAATTTTTGCACCACTTTTTTCAAGTGCTGCAGCAAGCTTGAGCGGAGTCTGACCACCATAATGAACAATAATACCTTCAGGCTTCTCAACATCAATTACTGCCAAAACATCTTCAAGTGTTAGTGGCTCAAAATATAACCG
>Ga0209816_1003551_pt1 | contig 10673 bp, 11 predicted proteins | sample CoawatmetaG01DNA_FD_187509 | JGI IMG/M metagenome (GOLD analysis project Ga0209816, IMG submission 187509) | Marine microbial communities from the West Antarctic Peninsula - Coastal water metaG017-DNA (SPAdes) (version 2) | ecosystem: Environmental > Aquatic > Marine > Coastal ... | reverse complement strand
ACAGTATATGGCCTTTCTCCTAGGATGAGATTTGACTTAACAGTTAACGAGTTTACTAAAGATTTGGCATTAGGAAAAGAGTTGGTTATTTTTGGTGAGCAATTTTGGAGGCCATATTGTCATGTAAAAGATTTTTCTAATGCATTTATTACTGTTTTGAGATCACCAGCTAAAAAGGTTTCTTATGATGTATTTAATGTAGGAGACACCTCAGAGAATTACACTAAGCAAATGCTTATTGATGAAATTAAAAAAGTTTTGCCTGAGGCTAAAATTAAGTATGTTGACAAAAATGAAGATCCAAGAAACTATAGGGTAAATAGTGATAAGATTAAACAAGAATTAGGTTTTGAAATTACTATGAGAGTCTCTGATGGTATTGAGGAGGTTAAGCGTATGGTTCAAGAGGGAGTCATTCAGGATCCTGAAGACCAAAGGTATTATAATATTCCACATGAGCGCTAAGATTATTACTCAATACACGTCTGAAGTGAATTTCATCAGATCTGTATATAAAACTGATTCATTTATACCATTGCATGAGCCTAGATTCTCAGGTAATGAAAAAAAATATTTAAATGAATGCATAGATTCTACATTTGTATCATCTGTTGGAAAATTTGTTGATGAATTCGAAAGTAAAATTGCAAGCTTTTCTGGTGCTAAATATGCTGTTGCAACGAGCAATGGAACTTCTGCATTACATATTTCTCTATTGATTTCAGGGGTTGAGAGTGGACATGAAGTTATCACTCAGCCTCTTACCTTTGTTGCCACTTGTAATGCAATTAATTATTGCAATGCAACGCCTATTTTCATTGATGTTGATAAAGATACAATGGGCATGTCACCATCAGCACTGGAGGCCTTTCTGAAGGCAAATGCTATAGTTAAAAATCAACAATGTGTAAATAAGACCACTGGAAATATTATCAAAGCGTGTGTTCCAATGCATACATTCGGACATCCTTGTCGTATTGAAGAAATCCAGAAGATTTCTAAAGAATGGCATATAATTTTAGTGGAAGATTCTGCTGAATCATTAGGTAGTTTCCATAATGGCCAACATACCGGAACTTTTGGAGAGCTTGGTGTTGTAAGTTTTAATGGAAATAAAATCATAACATCTGGTGGCGGTGGCTGCATTCTGACCAACAGTGAAGAATTAGCAAATAAAGCAAAACACATTACCACAACGGCTAAAGAGCCGCACAAGTGGGAGTACACACATGATATGGTTGGATATAACTATCGCATGCCAAACTTAAACGCAGCTTTAATAGTAGCGCAATTAGAGCAGCTTCATGGTTTTTTGAAAAACAAGAGGGTTTTGGCAAAATCCTATGAGGAGTTTTTTAATGGTAGTGATATACATTTTGTTTCTGAACCTAAAAACTCTAAATCAAATTATTGGTTGAATTCTGTTATCCTCAATGATAGAATCCATAGAGATTTATTTTTAGAAGCTACAAATTCACAGAATATTATGACGCGGCCAATCTGGACAATGATGAGCAAATTGCCAATGTTTAAAGATTCTCAATGCGGTGATTTAACTAACTCTAAATGGTTAGAAGATAGGGTTGTTAATATACCTAGTAGTGTAGTGGCATGAAAGAGATCTTGTTGATTGGCGGTGGAGGTCATTGTAGGTCAGTAATTGATGTTATTGAGCAAGAATGTCGATTTGAAATTGTAGGAATAGTTGATAGGCCAGAGTTATTTGGTTCTAATGTCCTAGGGTATTCAGTTATTGGTAATGATTCTGATTTAGATGGCTTAGCAAAAAAATATCAATACGCTTTAATAACGGCTGGCCAAATTAAATCTCCATCGCTTAGAATAAAATTATTTAATTTGGCTGTTAAGGCTGGATTTAAACTGCCTAATATTATCTCTCCCAATGCCTATGTATCCAAACACTCATCTATTGGTAACGGTATCGTTGTAATGCACAATGCAATAGTTAATGCGAGTGCATCGATAGGAGATAATTGTATTATAAATTCTAAAGCATTAATTGAACATGACTGCTTAATCTCTAAACATTGCCATATTTCTACAAATGCAACTATTAATGGAGGGGTTACGGTGGAATCTGGATGTTTTGTTGGCAGTGGCGCAACAACTAGAGAGTTAATTACAATAAGTGAGAATAGCTTTATTAAAGCTGGGAGTTTGGTAGCGTGAGTGTATTTATTATTGCAGAAGCTGGCGTTAATCATAATGGATCTATTGATTTGGCTTATAAATTAATAGATGTAGCCGTCGAATCTGGAGCTGATGCCGTAAAGTTTCAAACATTTAAAGCTGAAAATATTGCGTCTAAAAATGCACCTAAAGCTGAGTATCAAAAACAAACTACTGATGAATCAGAGTCTCAGTTTGATATGCTAAAAAAGCTTGAGCTTGATGTGGAAACTCATAAAGAATTGATTACTTATTGCAAACAAAAAGACATAATATTTTTATCTACCCCCTTTGATCATGAAAGCATTGATCTACTTTGCGACTTAGGTCTACAAATATTTAAAATACCTAGTGGTGAAATTACCAACTTGCCTTACCTTAAACATATTGGTTCATTATCAGAACAGGTGATTTTATCTACAGGAATGTCTACACTTGAAGAGGTTGGCGATGCATTAAATGTTTTAACTAATGCAGGAACGTTAAAAGAAAACATAACAGTATTGCATGCAAATACAATGTATCCAACTCCGATGGAAGACGTTAATCTGAATGCTATGCTAACTATACAAAAAGAATTTGGTCTTGCTGTAGGTTATAGTGACCATACTTTAGGTATTGAGGTAGATATTGCAGCTGTAGTAATGGGTGCAAGTATTATTGAAAAACATTTTACTTTAGATAAGACTATGGATGGCCCTGATCATGAAGCATCGTTGGAGCCTGAAGAGCTTAAAGAGATGGTGGCATCTATTAGAAATATTGAAAAAGCGTTAGGTAGTAGTGAGAAAAAACCATCACCAAGTGAAAGTTCAAATATTAAAGTTGTTAGAAAATCTATTATTGCAAATCAAAATATTAAAAAAGGTGATTTGTTAACTGACAAAAACATATCTGTAAAAAGGCCAGGGGGTGGTATTAGTCCAATGCAGTGGGATGAAATTATAGGAGTTGCTGCCTCTAAAGATTACAATGCAGATGAATTAATATGATTAAAAGAAAAATCTGTGTTGTAACTGGCACAAGGGCAGAATATGGATTGCTTTATTGGCTAATGAAAGAAATTGATGCTGATAAAGATTTAGAGCTACAAATTATTGTAACTGGTATGCACCTAGCTGAAGAGTTTGGCAATACATATCAACAGATTGAAAAAGATGGTTTTGCTATTGATAAAAAAGTTGATATATCGCTTTCATCTGATACTGAGTTGGCAATTAGTAAATCTATGGGTTTAGGAATGAATGGATTTTCTGATGCATTTAATAAATTACAGCCAGATTTGTGTGTAGTTTTAGGGGATCGTTTTGAAATTTTTTCTGCAGTGAGTGCAGCAATGATTGCAAGGATTCCTTTAGCGCACCTACATGGTGGAGAGGTCACAGAAGGCGCATTTGATGAATCTATTAGGCACTCAATAACCAAGATGAGTCACTTGCACTTTACTGCTACCAATGAGTATAGAAATAGAGTTATTCAACTAGGAGAGCAGCCTGACAGAGTTTTTAATGTTGGCGGACTTGGTATTGATAATATTAATAAGTTAAGGTTATTATCTAAATCTGGCTTTGAAAAGGTCATTGACTTTAAGCTTGGTGAGAAGAATATACTGGTTACATTCCATCCAGTTACTCTTGAAAATCATACGTCAGAAGTACAATTTCAAGCACTATTAGATTCTATTAGTGAATTAAAAGATACAAAAATAATATTTACAAAGGCTAACAGTGATACTGGTGGCCGAGTAATAAATTGCATGATTGACTCTTATGTTCTTGTTAATGATAATTCAGTTGCTTTTACATCAATGGGACAGCTTAACTATCTGAGCGCTTTGCAGTTTGTAGATGTTGTTGTTGGTAATAGTTCTAGTGGCCTGCTTGAAGCGCCAAGCTTTAACATTGCAACTATTGACATAGGCGATAGACAAAAAGGACGTATCAAAGCAGAGAGTGTTATAAGTTGCTTGCCAGAAAAGAAAAATATTGATAATGCGCTAAAAAAAATATATTCTCAGCACTTCAAAGAGGTAGTCAAAAACGTTAAAAATCCTTATGGAGATGGTGGTGCAAGTAAGATTATCTTTGATACAATCAAAAACTTCAATTTAGATAATATAATTAAAAAAACTTTTTATGATTTACAATAATTTCCCCATCGAATGGATCCCAATGCTTAGTGGAGTATATAGATGACTATTAGGATAATTGCAAAGTTAGATGTAAAGCCTCCTTACGTTGTCAAGCCAGTTCATTTTGAAGGGCTCAGGAAAATGGGAAGTCCATCGGAATTGGCAAAAAAATATTATGACCAAGGTGCTGATGAATTATTCTATATTGACATAGTCTCCTCCTTATATCAGCGTGAAATTCTATTGCATGAAATTGAAAAAGTAGCAAATAATTTATTTATTCCATTCGCTGTTGGTGGTGGTGTTAAAAATATAGATGATTTTTCCAAAATGTTTCATATGGGGGCAGACAAGGTTGTTATTAATACATATGCTGTCCAAGAAGATCCAAGTATTATTGATAAGGCCGCAAATATATTTGGAAGTCAAGCAGTTGTTATTAATGTTGAAGCCAAACGTTGGAATAGTAGCTGGGAGTGTTATACTGATTGTGGTCGTATTCCAGGTCAGAAAAATGTATTAGATTGGGTAAGTGAAGTAGAGCAAAGAGGTGCGGGTGAGATTTTTTTGCAATCTGTAGATCTAGATGGCAGGTCTAGAGGCTTTGATACTGAACTAGCATCAAAAGTTGTGGGCTTGGTAAATATCCCTGTTGTTGTATCAAGCGGAGCGGGCTCTTTAAAAGATATTAAAACATTAATTGAGGTGGCAAATCCTAGTGGCGTGGCTATAGCAAGTTTATTGCATTATGATCGAACCACTATTCAAGAGATTAAAAAATATCTAAATAATGAATTGGTGGCATCACAGTGAATAACATAATTGGAATTATAAATTATGGGATTGCTGGTAATATTCATAGTGTTAAAAAGGCTATCGAGAGGGCAGGTGGTAAAACTTTAGTTATTAATGATTCGTCAGATTTTGATTTAGTTGATAAGCTTGTCATTCCTGGTGTTGGTAGTTTTAAGGATGCTATGCAAGAGCTAGAAAATGGTAACTTTATTAGTTCAATACAAGAGTTTAGTAAGCCAGTCTTGGGTATATGTCTAGGAATGCAAATATTAGCTGATTTAGGATTTGAATTTGGTAAAACTAAAGGTCTAGCTTTGATAGAGGCAGAAGTGAAGCCAATGTTATGCGATGGTAAAATACCTCACATGGGCTTTAATAAGATTAGCGTTAAAGTTCCTAATATTTTGTTAGAGGGACTTGAGGATGAAGAGTTTTATTTCATGCATTCATATGAGTTAGTTAACTATACTGATATTATTGCAATAACAAAATATAATGATCACAGCTTTGTTTCTGCAGTGCATACAGGCAACCTCTATGGAGTTCAATTTCATCCAGAGAAGAGCCGTGAAGCTGGCATAAAGTTATTATCAAACTTTATTAATTTATAAGAATAATAGTTGGCTGATAAATGAAAAAATTAACTGGAAAATATGGCCTTCCTCTTGAAGTGAAGTTTTGCAAAAAGTGCACTATGAACAATCAGAGGCCATCTTCAACTGTTGAATTTAAACAAACAGATAAAGAACAAAAAAAGACTTTAGCTTTTGGTGAGGACGGGATTTGTGATGCATGTCGCTATGCCGAGATGAAAAAATCTATAAATTGGAAAGATAGAAATAAAGAGCTAGAGGAGTTATGTAATCGATTTCGACGCAATGATGGTCGATACGATGTTGTACTTCCAGGCAGTGGTGGTAAAGATAGCGTTCAAGCTGCACATATTCTTAAATATAAATACAATATGAATCCTATCTTAATTACATGGCCACCTGCTTTGTATACTGATATTGGTAGAAGGAATTTTGATGCATGGTTAGATGCAGGTTTTGCTAATTACACATACAATCAAAACAAAAAACTCCATCGTTTTCTAACAAAAAATGCATTTCTTAATCTTGGGCATCCATTTCAGCCATTTATTCTGGGCCAGAAAAATTTAGCACCTAGATTGTCAGTTTTGCTAGACATTCCTTTAGTTGTATTTGGTGAAAATGAAGCAGAGTATGGAAATGCAATTGAAGATAATTATAAGCCTACTAGAGATTCAAAATATTACAGTGCTGAGTTGAGTATTAAAGATTTAGTATTGGGTGGTATTCCAGCCAAGGACCTAATCGATGACTTTGGCTTTAAATTATCTGATCTTGAAGCATATTTTCCAGTGAGCCCATATGATGTTGATAAAACAGGCACAGAAGTTCATTATCTTGGTTATTACATTAAGTGGCACCCACAAGATGTTTATTATTATTCCGTAGAAAATAGTAACTTCATGCCAAATGACCACCGAACCGAAGGTAGCTTTAGTAAGTATAGCTCTTTAGATGACAAGATTGATTGGCTTCATTATCATACTACTACCATTAAATTTGGTATTGGTAGAGCTACCTATGATTCTGCACAAGAGATAAGAAATGGAGACATAACAAGAGAAGAGGGGGTTTCGCTCATAAAAAGATTTGATGGGGAGTTTCCACAACAATATATTCAAGATTGTTGTGATTATATGAATATCACATTGCAAGAATACCATGATGCAATTGAAAAGTTTAGAACACCTCATTTATGGGCTAAAGTCAATGGCAAATGGGAATTAAAAAAACCAATTTGGAGGGATAGATAGTGAATAATTGGAGAAAAGTTCTCTTAAAACCAAATGATTCATTGGAGTATGCGATTAAAGTGCTCCACGAAGGTGGCTTTAGAATCGCGCTAGTTTCTGATAAAAATGACATGTTGCTAGGAACATTGACTGATGGAGATATTAGACGAGCACTCATTAACAAATTAACCATGGAAAGCCATGTTAAATTGGTGATGAATTGTAATCCAATAACTGTAAATAATAATACTGAAAGTAAAGAAATAATCTCTTTAATGTCTAGTCAAGGGCTTCTGCACATACCGATTATTGATGAAAATGGATTTCTTTGTGGATTGGAGACTTTGCATAACCTAATTGAAAAGCCTAAATATGATAATCCTATTTTCTTAATGGCAGGTGGTTTTGGTACTAGATTGCATCCTTTAACTGAACACACACCAAAGCCACTATTAAAGGTTGGCTTAAAGCCAATTTTAGAAAATATCATTGAGCAATTTATTAAATATGGCTTTCATAATTTCTATATCTCTACTCACTTTAAATCTGAGCAAATAATGGATTACTTTAAATCTGGAGAGAAATACGATGTAAATATTAGTTATGTTCATGAAGATAAGCCACTTGGTACGGCTGGATCATTGGGATTGTTACCTAAAAATCTACCAGATTTGCCAATAATAGTAATGAATGGAGATATTTTAACTAGAGTTGATTTTAATAATTTGTTAAATTTTCATTATGAAAATAATACAGAGGCAACAATGTGCGTAAGAGAATATGATTTTCAAGTGCCTTATGGAGTGATAGAAATTGCTAACCATAAAATTAAAAAGATAGAAGAAAAACCAATACAAAGTTTTTTTGTTAATGCAGGTATTTATGTATTAGATAAATCTTTAGTTAATAAAATGGATGGAAAATCATATCTTGATATGCCAGATCTTTTAAACAAAGAGATAAATAAAGGTGGTATTAGTGTATTTCCTGTTCATGAGTATTGGTTAGATATTGGTCATCTGGAAGAATATGAAAAAGCCAATAAAGAAATAAAGGATATGCTTTGATTATAAATAAGTTAGGAATAATAGGATTAGGAAGTATTGGAAAAAAACACTTAAGATTATTAAAAGAGATAAGGCCAGATATTGAAATAATAGTTATGCGATCTGGACATGGAGGTACTTGTAAAGAGGAAAAAATAGCTACAAAAATTGTATCTTCTATTGAAAGGTTTATTGATGAAGGGGTGCAAGCTGCTATTATTTCATCACCCGCAATATTACATTTAGAGCAGTCATTGGAGTTGGCAAAGTCTGGTGTCCATTTGTTAATAGAAAAGCCACTATCTCATAATTCAGATGGAATAAATGAATTGCTTAAAATTCTGAATGAAAACAACTTAATAGCTATGATTGGTTATGTATTACGTTATGATCCTGGTGCAATCAAATTTAAAAAATTGATGGATAGTAATTTAATAGGGAATATTCTTCATGCAAGAATTGAATGCGGGTCATACCTTCCAGAGTGGAGACCTGGTAGTGATTACAAAAAAACAGTTTCGGCGCAATCTGAATTAGGTGGTGGTGCTTTATCAGAACTAAGTCATGAATTGGATTATTTACATTGGTTCTTTGGCAAGCCAAAAGATGTCCAGGCACAGATAAGAAATAGTGGTTTATTAGATATTGATGTAGAAGATCAAGTTGATTTATTAATAACAAGTTCTCAGGGGTATTGTATTTCAGTACAAATTGATTTCAACAGGCGTCATTTAGAAAGAAAATGTAAAGTATTGACAACAAAAGGTGAGGTGACTTGGGATGCAGTTAATAAAAATGTAACTTGTAATTTTGTTGATAAAGGCGAAACAACTTACAATTATGATAATGAAAAAGATTATATATACCGTAAACAATTAAAGGTGTTTATTGATTGTGTAGAAAATAATAACAGCCCATCCGTAACAATTGAAAATGGAATTGATGTTGTGAAATTAATAGATTCGGTTCGTGATGCATCTATAAATGAATCCAAAGTATATCTATGAAGATATTTGCATTTATATTTGCTAGAGGGGGATCAAAAGGTATTCCAGGAAAAAATATCCGAAATCTAGGTGGAAAGCCTTTATTAGCTCACTCTATACTAATGGCGCAAAGTATTGATAAAATATCTCGTGTTTTTGTTTCAACAGATGATCAAGAGATAGCTGATATTGGAGTTGAATATGGTGCAGAAATTATTGAACGACCCCCTGAGCTTGCTCTAGATGATTCACCAGAGTGGTTAGCATGGTTACATGCTATCGAATGGTTAGAAAAAAGAAAGGAGTTTTTTGACTGCTTTGTTTCTTTACCAACTACATCTCCATTACGCAATAAAGCTGATGTAATAAATTGTATAAATATGTTATGTGAAGATACTGATATTGTTGTGACTACGACTAATACATCAAGAAGTCCATATTTTAATATGGTTAAGGAAGAGGATGGATATTTGAAATTAGCCATGCGAACTGATAGTAATTACATAAGAAGACAAGATGTTCCAATAATGTATGACATGACAACAGTGGCATATGTCACAAGACCAGTCTTTATAAAGAAAAATAGTAAAATCTTTGATGGTAGAGTGAAGTCTGTACTGATACCTAAAGAGCGAGCCATTGATATTGATGATGAACTTGATTTTAAAATATCAGAAATATTAATAAAGGAGCATAAATAAATGTTAAAAAATAATGTTGTAGCAGTCACAGGCGGTGCTGGATTAATTGGAAAGTCTTTTTCTAAGGCCATTATTGAAAATGGGGGTAAAGTCATTATTGGGGATATTTCTGTTGAAAGGGGCAGAAAAGTAAAAGACGAATTTGGAGATGATAACGCTATGTTTATTGAATTGGATACATCAAACGTTGATTCTGTTGATAATTTTTTAGAATTAGGAAAAGAGAATTTTGGAAAAATTGATTCTGCAATACATTGTGCTTATCCACGCTCAGACCAATGGGGTACTAAATTTGAAGATCTCGAAGAGGATGGCCTTAAAGATGACTTATTTCACCAATTGGGGGGTGCTATTTTATTTTCTCAAAGATTAGTTTCATTTTATAAAAAACAAGGATATGGGAATCTTATCCATGTTTCATCAATTCAGGGTGTAGCTGCACCAAAATTTGAACACTATCAGGGGACCTTAATGGTTTCACCAATTGAATATAGCGCAATAAAGGCTGGAATAATATCTATTACAAAATATCTGGCAAAATATTGTAAAGGTCAAAACATTAGAGTAAATTGCATAAGCCCTGGAGGCATTCTTGACAATCAGCCAAAAATTTTTCTTGAAAAATATAATTCTATCTGTTCAAGCAAAGGAATGATGGATGCTCAGGATTTAAATGGAACTATTATATATTTGTTATCAAGCTTCTCGCAATATGTAAATGGGCAGAACATTATTATTGATGATGGATGGGTATTATGATAATTGTTTATAACCTAAGGAGGTTTGTAGTTGATTAATTTACCAGACTTAAACGATAGTTTTACACATGAGAATTATTTTTATCTCTCTTGCGAAAGTAGTCGTATTGAAAAAATAATAACACAATATAGTATTTTTTCTAAGTCGCTTAAGACTCCAGGGGCAATTATTGAGTGTGGTGTTTTTAAAGGTGCTTCTTTTGCAAGATATGCAATGTTTAGAAAAATACACAAGATGGAA
>Ga0209816_1003550_pt1 | contig 10674 bp, 12 predicted proteins | sample CoawatmetaG01DNA_FD_187509 | JGI IMG/M metagenome (GOLD analysis project Ga0209816, IMG submission 187509) | Marine microbial communities from the West Antarctic Peninsula - Coastal water metaG017-DNA (SPAdes) (version 2) | ecosystem: Environmental > Aquatic > Marine > Coastal ... | reverse complement strand
TTCATTAAGAACACAGTCAGGGCAGTTCATTCCTATTGGTAAGTATGACTTCTTATCAGTATACTTACATATATGATACCAAAAGGTATCGCCTTCTTTGTGCATATTATTCCAGATGACTAATATTCTCTTCTTTGATTACTTCAATCCTTGCTAGTAGTGGGTGAGTCCAGCCGTGAGATACTAGGTAAGTGTTTAAATCCTCTCCAAGTAATATCTCTACTAACTTCTCTTTTCCCTCATCATCAAGAACACTTATTATTTCATCTAAGAACAGTGTATTAATCCTTGAACTAGAAATACTACTCATAAGTTTTCGTATCGCTAGAAGCGTTGCGGTGTTTACTCTTGCAAGTTCACCAGAAGACAAGGCTAGTATATCAACTACTTTTGCATTGTCAGTTATCTCTACATTAAGCTTGTCATTCGTGACAACAAACTCTAAGCTGAATCTACCATCAGATAGTTCAGATAAGTACTCATTTGTTAAATCTTCTAAATCCTTTACTAGATTCTCAATTTTATAGGCGAGTAAACCATTTGTACTAAAGGCTTTCTTTAGTATTTCTAAGTGTGCAGATTGTTCTTCTACCTTGCCTAAAGCTGTGACAAGTTCTTCCAGTTGAGATTCCATACCTTCTGACTGTTCTTGAATAATAGAGACACGAGTATTGTGGCGTTCCGCCTTCATGTTCTCACTACTTATTCTTTCTATGTCAATATGTATATTTCTCAACTTTGAAGAAAGTGTGTCAATCGAGGTTGAGATTTCGTCACCGTCTAAAATTGTAGAAGGTAAACTACTATCCCAATCACGAATATAGTCTTCGTGCAGCCTTTGCTGATTTTTCTGAACTATCACCTTTCGATTGTGTTCTTTCGCATCCGCAATTTTGTCCTTGATTCCAAAGAGATCATTACTTGCTACTTTCTTTTGATTGAAGTAAATTGCGTTAAGTTCTTGTACTTTCTCTTCGTCTACTTCGCTCTCACAAGTCGGGCACTGCCCATCAAGTTCCGAGAGCTTATCCAAATGTGCTTGAGCTTCAGCCACTTTGGAACCGAAGGTTCCTTGTTGCTGCAGCATAGCAGTTAAGGATACTTCCTCTTCCACTGGCTGTAAACGACCTGAACTTTCCAACTCGTCTAGCTGTTCTCTTACAAAACTATTATCTATAATTTTTTTGTTATTTTCCGAAATCTTTTCAAAATCGCGTCGTAAATGCCTTAGAGTGGTCTCGTCTGTTTCTGATGGTTTTGGTAAATTTAATATTGGGAATATCTCTGTAGTCTCCAATTTATTTTCTTCTAACCATTTTAATATAACATCAGACTTACTGTTAAGGCTGTTAACCTCTACTGAAATCTCTCTAGCTGCTTCCTTGAATATATCAAAGAACTCTACATACTCTTCTAGCTTTAACAAATCAATTAGAAACTTTTTTCTGTTGGTATCTGTTGCAGTTAGAAACTGTAATGATGTGTTTGTATTCTGATATACTAACTGCGTGAAGGTCTTAAAGTCAAGCCCAAGTAAATCTTGAACTGTCTTATAGGTGTTCGTTGCAGTATGAGAAGAAATATCCTCTCCATTTTTATACAGCTTACATTTTATAGATGCCTTACGAGATACATCAATCTCATAGTCATCTTCGTCTACTTGAAATAGTAGATTAATAGAGTAGCCATTATTGACAAATCTATTTTGTATCTCTTGTTTCTTTATCCCCTTACTATTCTTATTGAATAGGACTTCCTCGATAATAAGCGGAATGGAAGACTTACCCATTCCGTTTGTTCCAACAAGTTGGGTGAGGTTGCTGTCATTAAGGTTAAGAGTATTATTTTGCCCATAGCTGAAACAGTTATCCCAGCGTAGCGTTTTTAGAATAATCATTAAACACTCCCATTATTGATTTAATTTTAATATCATTTAAATTCAGTATCGCACTTAGGTACTCTACTAGTTCTTCTTCCATTGACATATCTTTTAAATTAAGTGTAGCTTCACTACTTCGTTTTACTACTTTCTTATCCAGCAATTCGGAGTTCTTGATGTTTGCTAAGTCAGCTACGTCACCTTCTATCTCGTAGATAGTATGGTGAAAATCTGTTGCAATCATTTCATTCTCACTTCCCACAGTCTTTCTTATTAGCTGTGGTAGGTTAAATTCATGCCATGTCCAAACTTCTGAGAAGCTAGGATCAATTAAAAGATAGCCCGTCTTGACTACTTCTCGATGAAAAGAAGTAGTCATGGGACTACCTGGATAGATAATGTTTCTCTGCGTATTGGAGTGACTGTGTAGGTCTCCCGCGTATACTACAGGAAAGTCATTAAACCTTTCCAAGTCTACCTCTGGCGTTACATGAGGTGGGATTTCTCCCCTTACATGTGTAAACAAAGGTTTGTTGGTATCGCATATTTCTATCATACCTTTTCTATGCAAGTCTGCATAAGGTAATATAGTACCCCATGGATACTCTGTCCATGTGTCTACGATCTCAACTAAAGGATTTACATCAGTTGTAGCTCTCTTTAGATTGCTAAAGAATGTTGTATTCTTTTTAGTAGCTTCGTGATTACCATCATAAATGATAGTAGGAATAGTTACTTCTCTGACAAAGTCAAAGTATAGTGTAAGCTCATCCATTGAAGGTACTCGGTCAAATAAATCACCACCTATAATGTGCATAGTAATATCTTTGTTATCTTCTAGCTTATGAATAGCTTCAAAAAATAACTTATATCTACTACATGCCCATGCCATAGGTACGTTCTTCTGACCTAGCTTTAAGTGCCAGTCTGCTGTAAATAATATCATGCTACGAAATCTTCTCCTGGCTGCCATGCGCAACCAGTAAGTCCACCAGCTTTTAAAGCCTGTAGTGTTCTTAGTATTTCGTCTGCGTTTCTACCCGTGTCAAGAGCGTTGACTGAGTAGTGTTGAATTACGTGGTCTTCATCAAGAATAAAAGTAGCTCTGTAAGGAACTCCTTCACTATGATTATATACACCTAATTCTTGAGCAAGTCTACTACCTGCATCGCAACACAAAGGGTGTTGGATGTTTCTGATAATATCATTGCTTTCTTTCCAAGCTTGTTTACAAAATTCATTGTCAGGGCTAAAGCCTAACACATCAGCTTCGCCCAACAGTTTATCCATATCGGATATTTCTGTTGGACAAATGAATGTAAAGTCTTTTGGATAAAAATAAACAACTGACCACATATTTTCTGCAAGTACTTCGACATCGATAAGTATGTTATCAATGTCACATGCTACTGCTGAAAAGTCTGGGAATACGTCTCCTATTGAATAATCCATTTGTCTCTCCTTAACTTATGCTGAATTCTGAATCAACATCTGAAGGGGCTTCTGCTCCATCAGCTGGTTGAGTTACCCTTTGTAGAAGCTCTAGCTGAGCATCTGCTGTAGGTCTTGCTAGTACATCGTCCATAGAACGTATATCAGCTATAGAAGCTGTTTCTGTCTCTGTTAATGGTCTAGGTTTGCACTTAAGTGCCTGAAGCCTGTACTCTACATTGAAAGCCATCGGTCCAGTTTTAACTCTTTGAAAGAAAACGTCCCACCCTGTTGTAGGGTCGGTAGGGTCGCCTAAGTCTTCTGCGGCTACCATGATTTGTTCCATGAGTTTCTTTTTAAGATTAACAACTTTGACTTTACCATCTGTTGGATCTATGCATTGAATAGCATATGCCCAGCCACATTTTAAGTCAGGAAAGAAACTTCTTACATGATCTGTTTCCTTGTTGTTGAATGTCTCTGTATTACGGTCGAAGGCTAAACATTCCATAGGAATATTTTTACCGTTCTCGCCCTTAATCCAATAAACATATCTTGGTAGTATATCTCCTACAAGTCTGAAGATATTATCTCCTTCTTTGTATGTATACTGGTCTATTGAGGATTTTTTAGCACTCCCCTGTGCTTGATTAAATTTTAATGCCATCTTATGTTCTCCATTTAGCGTTATCTTCAAATAGAAAGTGTACTAGACCATTCTCTACTCGAAGCAATCTGTTGCGATATACTATCGTTGTCGTAACAGGTAAGTGTATCAACTCTAGTGTTGACTCACCTGTTTGTTTGTAATTAAAATAATTTCGGTAAGAGGCTATTGCAATATATTCTGCAGCCTCTTTATTACTATAATTCTTTCTTTCAGCGAGCAGTTGCCTAGGATTTAGTAAGAAACTATGTCCTACAAAACTTTTACCGAAGTATTTATAAGTCTTGTCTTTCCTGCTAGCTGGAATTCTTTTATAAGTTAATAAATGAACTATAGTGAGTATTGAAGTGGAATCTCCATTGGTCTCACTATTTATCTTTTCCCAATTATATTTTATCATATATTATAACAATTTTTGAAACCCATGTCAAGTAGTATTTTTCGGAGGTCCTTATAAGCTTGATATTTCATACCCCTGCTTGAGGTAGTATCCTAGTCTAAGACTAGCCTGTCTCTTTGCGGTTTTTCCTATTAAATTAATGTCTACTACTATGGGTTGTTGTTTGCCCTCATAATCTCTTATTATTCTTCCAATGAGCTGTGTAAGTAACGGCTCGTTATTTACTGGTGTTGCGAGTATCAAACAGCTTAGAATGTTTAAGGATATACCCTCAGAGAATATAGACTGTGTCCCGTACAGGACGTCTTTATCTTCAAAAATCTGTGCTATTATGTCTGCTCTATCTTCGTGATGGACTTTGCCCGTCACACAAACTGCGTTACTACCAGTGAGTTCCGCGCAGTTCCTGAGGAAGTCTACTCTATCAGATACCACTAACACTTTGTGACCTTTGGCAGCATATGATGCCGCCGCCATTGCCACAGAATGTTGGTATTCTGGGTTGTATGCTAACTCATTAATTCTATTCGCCCAAGGTATATTATTCCCGTCCATAAAGCGTATATCTATCGGTAAGATATGCACTTTAGGCATCATAAAGTTTTCCTTCGGTGGTTTCATTACATTGTTTCCAAAGTAGTCGCGGAAGACAACGTGTCGTCCGTCCTTACGTTGTAACGTCCCTGTCAATCCAATCTTATGTCTAGCACAATTTTTATCTACTATTCTAGAAAATGACCTAGCACTCACGTGATGCATTTCATCTAGTATGAGAGTGCCAAACTCTTGTCTTATCTCGGGAATCTTCCTATACAAACTTTGTATATTCCCAATTACGACTGGACTATCTATTTCAAATTTACCACTGCCTATAATTCCAGGCGTGATACCAAAAACCTTCTTTACTTCGTCTTCCCACTGCTTTCTTAGAGCTAAAGTATGGGTTATTACTAGGGTTTTCTGACCTAGCTTCGCAGCTATAGCAAGACCTGTAAATGTCTTACCCCAACTTACCCAAGCGTTAATAATGCCGCCGTCTCCAATCTCGTCATATACTAACTGCTGGCTCGGTCTTAATGTCATATTAAACTCGGGGAAGTCTACTGGTACTAGTGTTCTCTTATCTAGAACCTCGTGGTCTGTCGGGATTAGGTCTATTCTGCCCACCGGTATAGCTACTAGTCCCTGTCTTATCAATGCCATATTTTTTATAATGAGTGGTGGGTCACCGAACTTAAACGTGGGTATGGCATACGTAAGCTCGTCGTCAATCTTTTTTTGTTGAGCAGGTAGTACTTCTAAATATATTCTGTCACTAATAACTGCTTTCATAACTTCCTCTAAATTCCTACAATGATATTATACATTATAAGGTATACACATATTAAATTTGATACTACTATAAAAGTGCGTATAACCGCTATAGTATTTTCATTGGCAGCATCATATCCATCTTCTTCGTCGAAGCTACCCAAAGCATGTTTCCATACTTCCCATTTTGTTTTCATATCTTTCTCCAAGAATTCTTTTTCTTCTTGGTACTAGTATCATATAGTAGCCAAGGAGCGCCGTCTCTATAGAGCATTCCTGCCCATGTTTCACTACTTGCCAGAGGTCTGTCGATATCAAAAGGGTAGGGACAATCTTTTATCCATAGGACACTTGTTACAATTCTTTGGTCTACTCTTACTATCTTATGATACTTTAGTTCTGCTTTTGTGCTTTTAATTTTTCTAAAGAAACGACCTGTAGTATCGATATAGTACTTACCTTGATGGTCAAGTAATGCTCTAATACTTTTAATCATTGACTTTAGAGGGTATATGCTTTTCATAGGAGTTTGTAGTCTCCTCATGCCAAGCGTTCTTCCTTTCATATTAGTATCATCTAATATTTTGTTTTCTATCCACAGTAATCCATCTACAAACATTATATCGTCTGTATGTAATACAAAGATAGGGAATTCTATTTTATCATAAATCATACTTGGCTTCAAACTTCCCAAAGGAATAGTCATCACCAACATCAAAGTCACAACCTACGGGAGTTCCTGGGATACTAAATCCTCTGTCTTGTTGTATGAACTCTTGTAGCTTTTCTGAGTATGCTTCTACTTCTGATTCTGGTACTTCTGCTAAAATTGAGTCATGTACTAGAGCAAAGATTCTTGCTTTCATACCAGTACTCTTGACGAAAGCATTCATGTCAATAGCACCCAGTAAGTTTATATCAGAGGCTACAGATTGAACTAAGAAGTTCATACCCGATCTAACCTCATGACTTTGTATTCCTTGATTGTCAGAGTTAACATTTGGTAGTCGTCTCTTTCTGCCTGTCGCACCATAGATAAATCCATTATCCATAATAAACTTACTAGATTGATCGATCCACTGCTTGAGCTTGAAGAACTGTTTAAAGTAATCGTCAATAACTTCTTGAGCCTGACTCTTAGTAAAGGGTTTCCCCGAGTCAGCTGTGACTTGCTGAGATATTTTATTTGCTCCAGCACCATACATAATGCCGAAGGTAACAGCCTTAGCTGCTTGTCGTTGTGTCGGATAGAACTCTGCAATGTCTTCCGCCTCACAAGGCAAATTAAATACTAATTTGGCAATACTGCTGTGGAAATTACCACCAGTCTTAAATACTTCCATTAGGTTCTTGTCATCAGCAAGCACAGCAGCAACATAAACTTCTGCGGTTGTTAAATCCATTGCAACAATCTTATGCCCTGGTGAGGCTTTGATACAGCCTTTGACAATAGGATTGTCTCTAGGGATTTGTTGCATGTTCATTTTACCACTAGAAGATAGTCTGCCAGACGTTGTGCCGTGCAGGTTGAAACCTGTACGCAGTCTACTATCCTTATCTAATTGTGGATATATTTTATCTAGGTAAGTATTCTTAATCTTAGACTTCTGTCTAATAGAAAGGATATGCCTAGGTATCTCATGTTCTTCGCCTAGTTGTTTTAGTACTTCGGCATCTGTTGAGTCTGCCCCTGTACCAGTCTTTTTGCCAGTAGGTCTTAGCCCGACAAAATCAAATAGTAACGATCTAAGTTGTACCGTACTGTTTGGATTAAATTCTTTCTCTTTAGCAGCTTCGAAAGCCTTGACAGCAGGGAACGTGTATAGTTCTGCTACTGCTTCATCTATATTAGTTTGCATTAAGTCTCTGCCTTTCAATAGCCTTAGCTTGTCGAAGGGTACGCCATTGTCTTGTATATCTGTCAGCATCCTACAGCCAGGTATAAGTATATTCTCATACACGCTGAATAGCTTTGAATTCTTTCTTACTAAAGGATAAAGCTTCTCAAATACTAATAATGTTACTACTGCATCCATCGCTGCATATATCTTCATAACATCAAAAGGAATTGCACTCCACTGAAAGTCAGCCTTAAGTACTCTGTGCTGTTTCTTGTAGTCGTTAATCCAGTCATACATAGGCTTCTCATAGTCGCCGTATGCAGTATGTTCCATAGCTAATTGCTTTAGACCATGACCACCTGGCACTTCGTCTAAACAATAATGTAGTAACATAGTATCCTCGAACCTAGGGAAAGTAAAGTTGAAGTGATACTCGAAGAACGCTAAGTCAAACTTAGCATTGTGAAAGATAATTATCTTCTTGTCGAATAACTCTTGTAGCATTTGCTCTGCTTTCTCGTCTACACACTCGGTATCTATATAAGCTCCGTGGTCTTTCTCATAAGAAATACTCATACCAAGCATATGCCCATCTCTAGGGTATAGTCCTGATGTTTCGGAGTCAAGCCCTACGTACTTGTTAGGGTGATTGATAGCTGCTTCTAAGAACTTGTGGAACTCTTCTGTGTCCTGAATACCATAACACTTATCTGTATCAAGAGACATTTGTTTTAAGTCTCCATTAATATAGTCTATGATATTTTTCTTACTCTTATCCCACAGAGGTTTAGCTTCTGGTTTGAATGACAACATAGCAGGGTTAATTACTGGTAGAAACTTATCGTCTACACACTTACCACTATACTCAGTTATAGAATTTGCACTAGTATAGAACTTCAGTGCTTCTGATCCTACTACTATTATCCACTCGTACGCATCTATATCTATATCGATATCTACATCTGCTTTAAGTATCTTTTTCTTTGTGTGGTCTGAGCATAGAGCATATCTGTCTATCTCGAAATTATTGTCGAATCTATCCTCCCAGTTAGTTCTACTGGTCTTAGATTCTATTAATGCTATATTTGTCATTGGTGTTCCTTTATTATTATATATATTATATCAAATTCTCAACGCTGTGTCAAGAACTATATAACCTTTTCCTAATGTCTGCTACCTTAATCTCGGGTAGTCCGCCTGGGTCTATGTGATTTCCTAGATTTACATTTCTAGAGGTTAGTCCTACTCTTTCTGCTAACCCTTTTACTTCTTCGGCAGCTGTTTGTCCTGCCTCATCTCCGTCAAACATGATGTCTACACCTTCTATGTTCTGCATTTTTAGTATTGCTAGCTTGTCTGCATCTATGTTTCGTGTTCCGAAACAACAGATTGCATTTGATAAGCCTTTGTCATAAAGATTAATCATGTCAAATATTCCCTCTACTAGAATAACCCTACCTTTGATAGGGCTAACCATAGAAGGATAAAGTGGTAGCTTTGCCTGTGGAGGGTAGATGAGATATTTGGGTATCTCAGTCATGGTCATATGTCGACCGTTGAAAGCTACCACCTTTCCTGTTATATCACGAACGGGAAATACAACTCTTCCGTTGAAATGCGATTCGTGATGCATAAAAGCCTCAAAGTGCTTATATGTTTCTGGTTTGATTCCCCTCCAGTTGCCCACGTATGGGACAAACCCTTTAGGGAAGTCAAAGCCTATACTTGCTGAGCGTTTTTCGTCTATAGATTGTTTCAACTTTTGTCTCTTAATCTCTAGGTAGTTTGCTGCAGCGCCAAAATGTTTGAAGACGTTACCTCTGAAACCACAAGCAAAGCAATTAAATATGCCAGTAACGTTGTCAATACGCATACTAGGATTGCCGTCCTCGTGGTCAGGGTTTAAGCACTTAACTAAAAAATCTCTTCCTGAAACTTTAAACTCAAGTCGTTGCTCTTGTAGCAGTTCGTCTACTCTCATTTTAGTCCCATAATATTGACATTACTAGACCACATAGGAGCATCAGAAACAGCAGTTGTACTATCTCTATCAACATCTCTCTTCCATTTTAGTTCTTCACCGATATCTTCATACTCGGTCATTAGTGTTCCGTCTACATCTTCGGTCTCTTTATAATAAAGTGATTTAAATACTACTTCTTGCGTTTGAAAGTAAATAGCAATAGCTTTACTTCTAAACTCCTTATCAGGCCAAAGATAAAAACAATTGTGGTAATCCTCTAAAAATCTATGAATTGTTATATTCACGTTAAAGTCTGGATACTCTTTCTTTAGTTCTGCCACTGCCCTTATTCTTTGACTTCCTGCCAGTGGATACCATTGCTTCATACAAAGCAAAGGATTTTTTATACCATTATCTTTTATACTTAACATAAGTATTTCATTCAATGGTACTCTCATTATATTATCGGCAACCTGAGGTTGACTTAATATAAAGTCTGTAGTTACCTGCCTTACTTCGAAGGGTGGTACTCCTACTAAATTTGCGGACGTGTGTCCTATTCTATCACTTGCCACGGTGGTCTGCTATCCATTGGCTAAAAGCCTGTAGTAAAGTTTTAGTTTCGGGTGCTTCTCCTTCTGTCCACTTGCGACCCCCTGGCTTATTCTCCTCGAACTTTCGTACTCCATTGTTATAACAAGTCTCAATAATTCCATCCTGCCCTGAGATGTAAGCAACCTGCTTACCCCATGCTTCTGCTTCTAGTGCTTGTGCTTTTCTTTTCATCATTTGTGTGTGTTCAGTCATTATTTTTGTCCCTCTATAAACTCTGTCCACCTGAAAAAAGCGCCTCTAATAGAACAGTAATACCAACCTGAATACTTGTGCTTATCTATACTGATAGGGCTACTGATGTAGTACTTAGCCCCTTTAATTATTTTAAAAGTCATTTATATCTTCTCCTGTAGATAGGCTGTCTTTGATTGCTTCTCTTTCTTTAGGATTCATGGTGGACTGCGGGCCTATCTTTAGTGTTTCCCAGTCCATTACACTAGTGAATCCTTCCATCTTTGCGCTTCTCATTTTAGTACAGTTAAAGGTAATGGCTTCATCTTCTGGTGACCATGTCTCTAGTGTAAAGGCTGCATCTGCTGCATCGAGAATACCTTTTGCAAACCTTGC
>Ga0209816_1003548_pt1 | contig 10675 bp, 4 predicted proteins | sample CoawatmetaG01DNA_FD_187509 | JGI IMG/M metagenome (GOLD analysis project Ga0209816, IMG submission 187509) | Marine microbial communities from the West Antarctic Peninsula - Coastal water metaG017-DNA (SPAdes) (version 2) | ecosystem: Environmental > Aquatic > Marine > Coastal ... | reverse complement strand
TACTTTATCGTTTCTGGTCCATATTACTCTTCCAGTGATATCAAACAAGGTCATGTTTATATTTTCATCATTACCACCAACCCATAGTTTTGAGGATTCGTTGGCTGGATTAGGACTAAGTAGGATGTTTTCAGAAATGAATATAATTTCTTCATAAATTCCTTGGCATTCCAGTTCGGTAGTAACTTTTATTACATTAATTCCAGGACTAAGCGATAAGTCTATGTTATTATCATAAGTAGTAATCAAGTTTCCATTTAATACCACATTATATTTTGTTCCCCCGTTTAAATCTAATGCTACTGATTCTTTATCTCTGTTGACATTAGAAATAACAGTAATGTCTGCAGGCTCAGTTATATTGGCATTAAACTTTTGTTTTAAAGTGGTAAATAAAGTTGATGTTAAAATTACTTCATAATTACCAGCTTTTAATTTGTCTTTAGACCAAGTTGAAGTAGAGATATTTTCGGGTGTAAAGGTAAACCCACTTGGTCCGTTAATTTCTATTTTAAATGGTTGTGTGAAGGTTCCTTTAATGGTCATAGAAATACTTCCATTATCAGATTCTTTACAGGTTTCGTTAGTAGATTTCAATGAAAATGTATCTTTTGCTACTGGATTAGGATCACAAACGTCGCCAATACCATCTTTATCAAAATCTTTTTGATCTGCATTGGAAATAGTAGGGCAATTGTCTATTCCAAATTTGATTCCGTCTCCGTCCATATCATAATTCCAATTAAATTGAGTTGCTACAGAATTTCCATTCGATGCAGCATCAGTAAACTTGTTTGCAATGATATCTAAGGAACAATCTCCTTGTTCGGTAGGAGTGAAAGTAGCCGTGTAAGTTTTTCCACTTCCAGCAAAGGAACTAATGGTCCCATTACCAGTACTAATGTCTCCAGCTACGAAATTAGAAGTAACCTCACTAGAAGTAAATGTTAAGTTAATACTTGAGTCATTTGTCATACTTCCATCTGTAACACCACTTGTTGTACTCACTATAGTAATAGTTGGTGTTACACTATCGTAAGTCCAATTAAATTGATTAGCTGCAGTATTGTTGTTAGTGGCAGCATCGGTAAATGTGTCTTTGGCTACATTGATTGTGCAAGCCCCTTGAGCTGTTGGTGTAAAAGTAGCGGTGTAAGTTTTTCCACTTCCTGTAAAAGAACTAATGGTTCCGTTACTAACTGTAATATCTCCAGCTGTAAAATTGGAAGTAGATTCATTAGACGTAAAAGTCAAAGCAATCGTAGCATTATTTGTGATACTTTGATTTGTAACACCAGTTGTTGTACTTATTATGGTTATAGTTGGTCCTATATTGTCATAATTCCAATTAAATTGACTCGAAGCGGTATTGTCGTTAGAGGCAGCATCTGTAAATTCATCTTTTGCTACATCAATGGTACAGTCTCCTGTTCCAGTAGGTGTAAAAGAGGCAGTATAAGTAGTTCCACTTCCAGCAAAAGAACTTATAGTTCCGTTACTAACTGTAATATCATTAGAAACAAAATCAGAAGAGGATTCGCTAAGGGTGAAAGTCAGTGCGATCGAAGTATCATTTGTAACACTTCCATCTGTTACTCCACTTGTTGTACTTGTAATGAAAATATTTGGAGGTGTATTGTCAATAACTAGCGCCTTGTTTGCTCCAAGTGAATTGGCAGCACCAGGACTAACTAAAGTCAAGGTAGCAATGTTTAAAGCAGCATCTTTTATAGTTCCAGAGTTTAGAGAAAGAGAGTTAGTGGCAGCATAATCTAAATCACTTGACGTGTGACCTGAACCTACCGTATAATTAAAAGTTAAAGTATTAGTTCCTGAACCACCAGTATAATTTACTACAGCATCAGAGCTTCCCGTTTCCAGGGTTATTTGTGGTGTTCCTGTAACATTAACGAGTTCGTTAAATGCAACATTAATTGGAATTATTTCTCCTACTTTGTAAGAACCATCAGCCTTATTAGAATTTACATTTGTGATTGTTGGAACCGCATTATCAAAAGTCCAATTGAACTGATTAGCAGCAGTATTATTTTCATTGGCTGCATTTGTAAATGTATTTTCATTAACATCAACTGTACAAGCTCCTTGTCCACTAGGTGTAAAAATTGCTGAGTAACTTACTCCACTTCCCACAAAAGAGCTAATCACTCCGTTTGTGACAGTAATATCTTCAGCTAAAAAATTTGTTGTTGAACTGCTGATATCAAAAGTAACATCAATAGAAGAATTATTGGTGTTGCTACCATCAATAACTCCACTTGTTTTGCTAGTTATTCTAATTCCTGGAAACCTAGTATCTATTACCAGTGCTTTGTTTGCTCCAAGTGAATTGGCAGCACCAGGACTAGCTAAAGTCAAGGTAGCAATGTTTAAAGCAGCATCTTTTATAGTTCCAGAGTTTAGAGAAAGAGAGTTGGTGGCAGTATAATCTAAATCACTTGATGTATTTCCATCGGCAACTGTATAATTAAATGTTAAAGTATTGGTTCCAGTTCCTGAACTGTAATTTGCTACTGCATCAGGATTCCCTGTTTCTAACGTAAGAGTTGGTACACCAGTTACGTTAACAACCTCATTAAAGGAAACGGTAATTGGAATTATATCAAGTGTGTTGTAAGTTCCATTTGCCTTTGATGAGGTTATATTTGTTACAGTTGGAACCACGTTATCAAAAGTCCAATTAAATTGTGAGGCAGCAGTATTATTATTTGAGGCAGCATCTGTAAACTTGTCTTTAGCTACATCAACTGTACAAGCACCTTGTCCAGAGGGTGTAAAAGTAGCAGTATAAACTGTTCCGCTTCCAGAAAATGAACTAATAGTTCCATTGGAAACAGTAATATCACTAGCAATAAAATCGGATGAAGATTCACTTATTGTAAAAGTCAAAGCAATTGTTGCGTCTTCTGTAGCGCTACCGTCAGTCACTCCACTAGTTGTACTAGCGATAGTTACGGTTGGAACCACGTTGTCAAAAGTCCAATTAAATTGAGAGGCAGCAGTATTGTTGTTTGCGGCAGCATCTGTAAATTTATCCTTGGCTACATCGATTGAACAAGCACCTTGTCCAGAGGGTGTAAAAGTGGCAGTATAAGCTGTTCCGCTTCCAGAAAAAGAACTAATGGTTCCATTACTAACAGTAATGTCTTCGGCAGCAAAATCTGAGGTTGTTTCACTAACTGTAAAAGTTAAAGCAATTGTTGCATTATTAGTAGTGCTTCCATCAGTTACTCCACTAGTTGTACTGGTAATTACAACTGTAGGGGGAGTAGTATCTGAATTGGTTGGTTTAAATTTTGAAGAAAAAATTCCTCTACCATAAGTAGATGCAAAAACTTTGTAATCGTCTCTCATTTCTAAATCAGTAACCCTAACTTGAGTCATTCCATTGTTTCCTTGGACCCAGTTTGGAGAAGCATCGTTTAGGTTTTTAGTATACCAAACTCCTAAGTCCGTTCCAATAATCACCTCATCTTCTGCAAGAGGATTAAATAAAACAGCTCTAACGGGCATGTCAGGAAGATCTCCCTCTCTACTTTCCCATGTAGTTCCACCGTCTTCACTATACCAAATATTGTTAACTCCATAATTGTGAAAAGTCACTAAGATATCGTTTTCATTTTCACCATATTCAATATCCGAAATACTTCCATTAAATGAAGCACTGGAAATATCTGTCCACGTTGCTGTAGGTTGGCTTTCAGCATCTGCGGGAAGTGTCACGTTTGCTTTTAAAAGTTTACCATTTCTTAAGCCTACCAACAAAATGGAACTGTCAGTTCCAAAAGGCGATACAGTCAAAGTACTAATTTGAGAATTTAATAATCCTCCATCGTTGGGTACTGTTTCTTTTCTTGGATCAAAACCTGAGACAAACTCATCATCCCAATCAAAATACATTGTAACGCGGTTAATTCCAGAAGCTAATCCGTTAGAATATAAAATTCCTTCCTTAGAATCTAAAGCTTGTGCATTTATGAAGGTACCATGACTATCAATAGAACTATTAAGAGTGAATCTACTTGCACGTCCAAAAGCATCAAGTTGGTCAAAATTATAGACCACAATAGAATTATCGTAAACATAATTTGCAATTAGGTATCTTTTAGTTGAATCTTGAGAGAACATAGTGGCCGCTCCGTCACCACTCTTAAATCGGACACCAGAGCTTGTTGAATTTGTGTTGTCAGCGATTATTTGACTACCATTGTCTTGTAAACCAGCGGCTATAACATCATCATTTTCATCAATGATTAATTCAGCACCTTCCCATTTAGTGTTATTTGTACCATATATTTTGGAAGTTAATCCTTTAAACATTTCAGAGGGAGCAACACCAATTGTATAAATTTGAGTTGTGTTAAAACCAAAATTTCGAGATGAAATTCCTACTGTTCCTTCCGCGTTTCGTCTCTGCACTTCTGTATCTGTTTTTGAGTATGAGATTCCTCCATCATTTCCAAATAATTTTTTTGATGAATTATTGTTAGCAAAAGTTATAAAGTGTTGGTCAGCATGTACCCAACTTGCTTGTAAGGAAGCTAAATTATTATTATTAGACCATCTCGAGATTTGAGTCCAAGGATTAGAACCATCCGAAGTTACCCCTCCAGTGGTTGATCTAAAAAGATTAATTCCTCCAACGTATACTGTGTTTGGATTATCTGGATTAGTGTCAATCATTATATCATACCAAGATTGTCCTCTTGTGAAATCAGCTTCAGAAATTCCAGTATCAACATCGTTAGGTAATGTAAGGGCAGTAAAAGTTACTCCGTCAGTTGATTTAACCAATTTTGGGCCTGAAGAATAGGCATAAATGGTTCCATCTGAAGCAATTTCCATTTCTGTTCTCGATCCACCAGAAATAGTATGTTTTACTTCAAATTCAGTTATTTCACCAGAGGATGTAGAACTTAATAATGTTCCTCCACCTAAACCGTTGATAACACCAGTTGATATCCATAATTTATTGTCAGGGGCTATTTCTAAATCCATAGGATTATACCACCAAGATTGGTTTGGGATTGAAGTTTTAATTCTAGTAAAGTTGACTCCATCATCTGTAGATTTCCATAATCCATAGTTTAAGTTTCCTTCCATACTTCCATTGCTGTTACTGGGAGGAAAACTATTATTTCCCAAATCAACTGAAACATAGACTTCTGAATTTCCATTATTATTTCTAACTACCACGTCACTCATATAAAGAATACTACTACCATCATTGGCTCCGTTGAAGCCTCCCCAAACTTTTGACCAAGTTGAACCTCCATTTGTTGATTTCCATAATCCATTTCCAGGTCCTGCTCTTGCATAAGATTCACCAGTTGCAGCATAAAATATTTGGGTATTATTTGGATCGTAAGTCATAGACATTACTGCAATATTTTCAGGAATACTTTGAGTTATATTTACCCACTTTGAATTAGGATTTGAAATATTGGTATTTTTAAACAAACCACCAGAAACCCCACCGGCAAAAACAGTTTCATCAGTAGAATCATTGGGATCAAACATAATTCCTTTAGTTCTACCACCCACATTGTTTGGACCTCTTTCCTTCCATGCCATTTCTGCAGATTCTCCAGGCACCAAAGTTTTTCTTGCTGATTCTATTCTAATTTTGCGTTGTTCTTCTTGTAACTTATATAGCTTTTCGATCATTGGTCTACCAACAATTGGATCAATTGAAAGTTCCCACATTTGTTCATGATATTTATTTGGAGGAAGTTCGTTAGCTTTTCTTTCCTTTTTAGAAAGCTTTAAAGACTCCTTAAAAGGGCTATTTTCTAAATGTTTTTTGTGACTAAATTTTTTATATTCAATTATAATAGATTCGCTATTTAATAATATAACAAATGTAAATAGAGGTAAAATAAATAAAATACTTTTTTTATAGAGTAACTTCAAAATGGTAGAATTTAATTTTAACAAATATATAAATAAATGCACAACAATTTTTGACTAATTAAATTGCTACTTTTCCTTTTATATGAGGATGGGGATCATAATCAAGAATTTCAAAGTCCTCAAATTTAAAATCAAATATGTTAGAGACACTTTTCTTTATTTTTAAAATAGGCAGTGTTTTTGTTTCTCTAGACAATTGCAGTGTTAATTGTTCAAGATGATTGTTGTATATATGTGCATCCCCAAAAGTGTGAACAAACTCTCCGCTTTGGTAACCACAAACATGAGCAATCATCTCGGTAAGTAAAGCATAGGATGCAATATTAAAGGGAACTCCTAAAAAAATATCAGCACTTCTTTGATATAATTGGCAGGAAAGTTTATTGTTATGAACATAAAATTGAAAAAAAGCATGACACGGGGGAAGTGCTGCTTTTCCGTTTTTTACATTTTCTTCAAAACTCAAATGGTTATCCGGAAGAACACCTGGGTTCCAAGCGGTAACTAACATTCTTCTACTTTCGGGGTTGTTTTTAAGAGTTTCAATAACGTTTTTAATCTGATCTATTTCATCGTTATTCCAATTTCTCCACTGGTGTCCATATACAGGTCCTAAATTTCCACTAGAATCTGCCCATTCGTTCCAGATTTTTACTCCGTTTTCGTTTAGGTAATCTGTATTAGTATCTCCTTTTAAAAACCATAATAGTTCATGAACAATAGATTTTAAATGAAGTTTTTTTGTAGTTAACATTGGGAATCCAGCAGCCAAATCAAAGCGCATCTGGTATCCAAAAACACTTTTGGTTCCCGTTCCTGTTCTATCAGATTTTTCATTTCCTGATTCTAAAACGTGTTTAACTAAATCTAAATATTGTTTCATAAAAATGTATAATAATATAAAAGTAGGAATTATGGGTAATTGAGTGATTTAATTTTTTAAAATTTTATTAAAATATATTAACCAATTATCATACCTGCAATAGTTGCAGAAAGTAAAGAGGCTAAAGTACCTCCAATAACAGCTAAAAATCCAAATTTAGATAAGTTTTTTCTTTGACCTGGAGCCAATGACCCTATACCTCCAATTTGTATTCCAATGGATGCAAAATTAGCAAAACCGCAAAGCATGTAGGTAGCCATAATAATGGATTTTTCATATTTTAAATGAATCAAATTTGTTACATCTTTTAATTCGCCTAATTGCATGTATCCAATAAATTCACTTGCTGCTAATTTGATTCCTAAGAGCTGACCCATAAGCGCCATATCCTCTTTTGCAACTCCGATAATCCACATTAGTGGAGAAAATATGTGACCTAAAATAAATTCTATAGAAAGTTGATCATAGCGTGTATAATTCTGACTTATCCAATTGTTTATATTTGATAAAGATCCTATTTTTTCAAAACCAAAATTAATCATTGCGATAAAGGCTATAAAAACTAAAAGCATGGCTCCAACATTAGCAGCTAATTTTAATCCCTCGGTTGTACCATTTGAAATAGCATCTAATAAATTGGATCCAATCTTTTCCTGGGAAACATCTAATTCTTTATTTATTGATTCTTTTTGTGGGTATAATATTTTTGATATTACAATGGCACCTGGGGCTGCCATTACAGAGGCAGTTAATAAATGTTTTGCATAAAATAGTCTAGCAACCTCATCTTCTCCACCTAAAAAACTAATGTAGGCTGCTAAAACTCCACCAGCTACAGTCGCCATTCCTCCAATCATAACTAAAAGAATTTCAGATTTAGACATTTTTTCTAGGTATGCTTTTATCATTAAAGGAGCTTCTGTTTGACCTAAAAAAATATTCCCAGCAACACTTAAGCTTTCTGCTCCTGAAATATTTAATAATTTACTTAAAGACCATGCTAATCCTTTGACTACTCTTTGAATTATACCGAGGTAAAAAAGTACGGATGTAAGAGCAGAGAAAAATATGATAGTTGGTAAAACTTGAAATAAGAAAACATAACCGAAACTTTCTACATTCACCATATCCCCAAGAAGAAACTTACTACCCTCCATTGTAAAGTCCAATGTTTTTATAAAAATTTTACCAAAAAATTCAAATATGCTTTGAACAAATTCAATTTTTAAAACGGCAATAGCTAATATTAATTGAGTGGCCAATCCAATTGCAGTGGTTCTCCAATTAATTGCTTTGCGATCATTGCTAAAAAAGTAGGCAATTAATACTAAGGTGGACATTCCAACCAATCCTCTGATTAAACTTTCAGATGAAAAGCCCTGATTTAATATAATTTCTTTACTTGCTATAAATCCTGCATTATTAAACATATTAAAAATCACTGTTTGTAATAAAATCATATGTTATTTTCTTTTATTTATTTCATCTCTTAGGTGCGCGGCTAATTCGTAGTCTTCATTTTTAACTGCAACAGAAATAGCTTTTTCAAGTTGAATTATGGAAAGTTTGGTATAGTCTATTTTTTTGGACAGAGTGGAGTCAGTTGATTGAGTATCAATATTTTTTTTCGTTTCTCCATGCTTTAAAATAATTCCAGCTTTATCCAATACGCTCTCATAAGTGAAAATTGGAGAATTAAATCTGATTGCTAATGCAATGGCGTCCGAGGTTCTAGAGTCTATTATTTCCTCAATTTTATCTCTTTCACATATTAAGCTAGAAAAAAATACTCCATCAACAATTTTATGAATTATTACCTGCTTTATTTTTATTTCAAAACAATCAGAAAAGTTTTTAAACAAATCGTGAGTTAGGGGTCTTGGGGGTCTTATTTCTTTTTCTAAAGCAACAGCAATGGATTGAGCTTCGAAAGCTCCTATAACTATAGGAAGTTTTCTTTCCCCATTTTTTTCATTTAATAACAACGCATAGGCTCCGTTGTGTGTTTGGCTGTAAGAAATACGATTGATAGTAAGTCGAATTAAACTCATTTAGCTAGAGAAATTGAAACCCTAAATTAAGAAAATAATTAAGAGTTCTGCGCTTTAAATGCTTTCAATTTTTCAATTAATCTAGGCACAACATCAAACGCATCTCCAACTACTCCATAATCTGCTGCTTTGAAAAAAGGAGCTTCTGGATCATTATTGATAACTACTTTTACCTTAGAAGAGTTAACACCTGCTAAATGTTGAATAGCACCAGATATTCCAATTGCAATGTAAAGATTTGTAGCAACAGGTTTTCCGGTTTGACCAACATGTTCACTGTGAGGTCTCCAACCCATATCAGAAACTGGTTTTGAGCATGCTGTAGCTGCTCCTAAAGTCTCCGCAAGATCTTCTATTAAATTCCAATTCTCAGGACCTTTAAGCCCTCTTCCTCCAGAAACAACTACATCTGCATCTGCAATTGTAATCTTTCCAGAAACTTTTTCAGTAGATTTTAAAGTTATTTTTCTATCCAAGAATGTTGCGTTAAAAACTTCTTCAGAACTATTGGTTTGATTCTCAATAATTCCAAATGAATTACTAGATAGTCCTATTATTTTAATATCAGAATTTATGGTAGCATCACAAAAAGCTTTATTTGTGAAGGAAGTTCTTTTGATTGTGAATGGACTTAAGCTACTAGGCAACTCAACAACATTACTTAAATATCCAGCTTCTAATTCAACAGCTAAAAGTGGAGTCATGTATCTTGAATTGACACTACTACTAACAACAACATGACTAGCATTAATACTTTTAGCTACTTGAGATATCACATTACTTCTAATTTGCGCATCAAAGTTATCTAGTTCTGGACTTGAAACCTTAACTATGGTGGTAGCACCATAGTTATTTAATTCACTGTTGTCCTCTACATTAAAGCTAAGAACGACCATTTTAATTCCCAATTGTTTTGCTAATGCAAAGGAATAGGATACAATTTCAAATGCATTTTTTTTAATTTTTCCATTCGAGGACTCAACATAAGCTAATACGGACATAATTTATTTTTATAAAACTTTAGCTTCATTGTGAAGCATATCAATTAATTGATCTAAGTTATCGGGTGAAACAAGTTTAACTTCTTCTCTTGGCGTGGGTTTGTGAAATTTAATAGATTTAGTTTTAGAATCTGAACTAGAACAAGCAATAACTTCTAATGGTTTTTGTCGCGCTTGCATGATTCCTCGCATGTTAGGAATTCTAAGATCACTTTCTTCAACGAGACCCTTTTGACCTCCGATAATTAATGGAAGATCACAGGTTAAAATTTCTTTTCCACCATCAATCTCTCTTTCAACAGTTGCTGAATTATTTTCAATTTCTATATTAGTGCAATTTGTAATAAAATTAGTTTTGGTTAAACCGGCAATTAACCCTGGAACCATTCCTCCATTATAATCAATAGATTCTCTTCCAGCGATAATTAAATCATAGGGATTAGAAGAAACATAATCTGCAATTTGTTTTGCAACAAAAAAACCATCAATGGGCTCAGAGTCAATTCTAATTGCTTTATCAGCGCCTATAGCTAATGTTTTTCTTAAAGTAGGTTCTGTATTGGAGGCACCAACATTTATCACGTCAATTATGGCGTTTTGTTTTTCTTTAAACCACATTGCTCTAGTCAATCCAAATTCATCATTAGGATTAATAACAAACTGAACTCCTTGATTATCAAAGACCTTATTTTCATCTGTAAAATTGATTTTTGAAGTAGTGTCAGGCACATGACTTATGCAAACTAATATTTTCATATAAATATTTAATTTAATTGAAATACAAATATAAATAAATAATAAGAAAATAC
>Ga0209816_1003547_pt1 | contig 10677 bp, 15 predicted proteins | sample CoawatmetaG01DNA_FD_187509 | JGI IMG/M metagenome (GOLD analysis project Ga0209816, IMG submission 187509) | Marine microbial communities from the West Antarctic Peninsula - Coastal water metaG017-DNA (SPAdes) (version 2) | ecosystem: Environmental > Aquatic > Marine > Coastal ... | reverse complement strand
ACTTAGAGTTTAGTGACTACTTTAATAGTTATAGTAGTGAGGGTGACGACATTACCTCAACTGATACAAAGTACCTTGAGGAGATGGTCACACTACTACATCAATGCGTAACAAAGAAGGAGAATGTTTATGACTAAGGAAAAAGATATGACACCAATGGAGAAGTGGCAGAAAGAACGTGACGCCAGAAATGAGGAGCGTAATTACAATGCAGATCAACTGTCTGATACTCAACGTAAGGCATTGATGGATGCCTACCTAGCTATCAGGTCTGCTGACGCCTCATGTCATGAGATGTTTGCGGTGGACGTTAGTGACATGCTTGCAATTGACAAGGCTGAGTACACATTGCGGTCACAGTTTCCACAGCTAACTGATGAAGCAGTCGGTGATCTAACTTGTACATGTGAGGATTAATAACATGTTTGTAATACTAACAACTAAGCCACTCAACGATGGTACTAAGGGGTTCCATTTTAATTTCTTTGGTAAGAAAGGATTAGCACGTTTACGTAAACGTAAAACAACAGGCTGGTTTAAACGTACACAGTTAGAGAACCATAATGCCTATCACTTTGGTAGGTTAATCATCTACCTCCGAACCCGCTATGCACTACGTAAATTTGGTCACATTGCAGGATGAAGTGGAATGTAATAGAGTTAGACGTAGATGAATTAGAGGAGTGTCTCATTATGAGATGCTCCACCTTTGAGGGTGCTGATCACATATGTAATATATTACTTGAACACTTTCCTTCTGCACAGTTTGCTCTTACACAAGAGATACCTACTGTACATATGAAAGATTACTACCCAGAAAGATTTAAAGAAATAAAAACTGTTCTGTTTAGTAAGGAAATAAATCCTAAACCAAACCTAATAGTTATAGACGGAGGTAAGAAATGAATGTACTATACAAAGATAACATCTAATAGTCATGATGTATTAGCAACTAATAAAACTGATATGCTATGTAGCGCAGTTAACTTTGCTAATAAAAAATCTAACACAGGAGATAATGTGGACATATATGAAGCAGTAGAACGTCCAGAGATACGCTCAATAATTTTGATACAACGTGTCATGTCTTGGACAGACGATGGTTGGTCAGAAGAATAAAAATATCGGGGTTCTTTACTATGTGTATGGAACCCCTCAAATTTGGAGTTAAAATGTACCGCTACACTGACAAAATAAAGTTAAAGAAAAGTACATCTTGGCGTTTTGTACCACCACAAGATGCCCTTGATGCTGGTGTTGTGACAAGGCAGACGTTCAAGGATGGTAGGACTGCACGTTATGAGATACCCAGACTAATTAAATTGATTGAGTCATTTAGAAATGGTGACATTGCAGCGGGTAACATTGGGCCTAAGAGTACCTTACTACAGATATATAAATACTATGTAACAACAAATCATTTTAAAGACTTAAAGATTATATCACAGAATAATTATAATAGTACTATGTTATCTATTACTAATACTTATATACATAATAAATGTTTTGGTGGTATTAAAATAAAAGACCTAACATCTATTCAATGCAGTGAAGCATATCAAAAATGGGTTAGTGATGTCAGTGTATCTAAAGCTAATCAGTGTTCACGAATACTCTCACTACTAATAAACTATTGTATCAGTATTAATATTATTAAACACAATCCTATCTCTACCATAAAGAAATCAAATCATGTACCTCAGTCTGTCGTATGGTTACCTAGCCAAGTAGAAAAGTTTTTGGACTCAGCCTTCTCTAAGTTTGAGTGGCGTAACATAGGTCTGATAGCATTGATGTGTTATGATTGGGGTCAAAGACCAAATGATATACGACTACTTACATGGTCAGACTTATACCTTGATGATGCAAAGATAAAAATAACACAAAGTAAACGTGGTGCAACAGTTGAGTTACCTATATCAACACATACATTAAATATGTTACGTCAGCAGAAGGTTGATTGGGGGTTTCAACAGTATGTAGTACCCCATAAGAGGCCAGCAGACGGTGCATACAGGCCACTAACTAGAGTTCAGATACCCCTACTAGCTAACGAAGTAAAAAGTAATGCTGATCTACCCTTTGAATTAAAGATAGGTGGACTAAGGAAGAGTGTTATAGTTGAGATGATTGATGCAGGGGTAGATCACCTACAGATTATGTCTGTTACTGGTCATCAAAACATATCTTCATTGGGGCCATACCAAAAACATACGTTCTCTTCTGCTAAATCAGCACTAGACAGGAGAAATAATAGTGGGTAGAGTGATACGAGAGTTTACAAATGACGAAAAGAAACGTGCATTAAAACGTGCAGAAATAAATAACAATGATCGGAGACAGCAAATGATTAAAGCAACATACATAGATCATATGGGTACTGACCTATCAGTGGTGAACGCAGCACGAGTTAGCTTTAATAAGACAAGCATCTGGGAGCTTACTGATTGGCGTGACAGTGATGACTACGCTAGAAAAGAAGTACTAAGCGAGGCTGACACCAAGCTAATCAACTACCTAGCCAAGCATAAACATACCTCACCCTTTGGTCATTGCTTCGTATCCTTCCACATCAAAGCGCCTGTGTTTGTAGCACGACAGCTAGTCAAGCATAAGTTTCTACGTTGGAATGAAATCAGCCGTAGATATGTGAGCGATACCCCAGAGTTTTATCGCCCAGAGATATGGCGTGGTAAAGCACAGGATAAGAAGCAAGGCAGTGGCCCAGCGTTAGATGATCAAGATGTACACATTGGTACAACACAACGTATAGTTGCTATGTTGTATGAGAGCCTGTTAAAGAAGGGAGTATGTGAGGAACAAGCACGAATGGTGTTGCCACAAAACACCATGACTGAATGGTACTGGTCTGGATCACTTGACGCCTTTGCAGATATGTGTAATCTTAGGACAAAGAGTGATACACAATGGGAGACACGGGACATAGCGTTTCAAATAGATGTAGAAATGCAGAAGCTATACCCTATATCGTGGTTAGCTTTAACGAAAGGAATACAATAGATGGCGAATGATACACCACACTCACCCTGCCCCTATGAAGAATGTGCATCATCAGATGCATTCAATTGGAACGATGGTGGCTATGGGTTTTGTCACTCATGCCATCAATCATACCCAACAAAAAATATGCCAGCTACTTTTGGCTGGGCTAAAGAGGAGTACCCATTGAAAGATAATAGACAACCACAAGTTATACCTGTTGAGGGTGTCAAGTATACTGGCATCAGAAGCATAGACCCTGATGTATGTAAGCTGTATGGTATTCAGATACAGACAGGCCCAAATGGTGAGGACGTAAGGTATGCATTCAAGTATCCTCATACAACTAAGTACCGTATGTGTAATGATAAGTCTAAGTCATGGGTAAAAGATCGTGGCCTTGGTATGAACCATTTGTTTGGCCCAGAGTTTAATGCTGGTACTGGTAAGCGTATCTATATAACTGAGGGTGAGTTTGATGCGGCTAGTTTGTATCAGATACTAGGCAAGACATTCCCTGTTAAGTCTTTGCCATCATCATCCATTGGCGAGAAGTTTATTAAGAACAATATGAAGTACCTGTCTTCCTTTAGAGAGGTTGTGTATGCTGGTGAGCTTGATGATCCGGGCCGTAGGGCTGCTAACAAATTGTATCAGGCATTCCCTGAGAAGTTTTACTTTGTACCTATGACAGAGTTCAAGGATGCCAATGAGTTTCTTGAGAAGGGTAAGGCTACCAGCCTAATGTGGGCAGCTAAGTCACCTCAACGGTACTCACCTGAGAACTTCTTCTGTTCTGCTGATGACTTCTCTCATGCACTACGCAATGAAAGTCCTTATGAATATGTATCAACAGGTCATGCAGGTCTTGACGAGAAGATCAGAGGCATGGTCAAGGGTGGGCTGACCTTTATCAAAGCACCCCGTGGTACAGGTAAGACAGAGGTGATACGATACTTTGAGACAGGCTTACTTAAAGACCCTGAGATAAAGATAGCATTGCTGCACATGGAAGAGATGAAGTCTACAACACTACGTGCTATGGCAACCTATCAACTAGGCTGTAACGTCAGGACAAAAGAAGATGCAGACAATAACAATGTAACACTTGATCAAGTAGAGGAGGCAGCAAAGGCAGCAGCAGATGCTAACAACAACAGGACAATCATCTTTGAGATGATGTCACACGATGACCCCTTGAAGCTGCTAGATTATACTAGGTTGGCAGTGTCAGCTTACGGTGCTGACTATGTGTTTGTTGATCACGTTCAACGTCTAGCCTACCTATCTAACTCTGGCGTTGATGGTGCTACTAGTACTCTTACTACATTAGGATCACGTATGGCTCAACTTGCCAAAGAGTTAAACATTGGGGTCATCTTTATCTCACAGGTTAATGATGATGGTAGAACTAAGTATGCTGCATCCCTTGAAGAAGAGGCAATCATCTGTATTAAGATAGAACGTAATGCAGAAAGCGAAGATGAAGTAGAACAGAACACCACCAACTTTATCGTAGATAAGAACAGACCATTCGCTAAGTTAGGTAACGCTGGTTCGGTCTACTATGATCCAGTGACTACCATACTTAGGGAGGACATGCTCTCAGAGGAGTACAAAGCGGCATGATATTGTTTGATGTAGAAGCAGATGGCCTATTCAAACAGGCTACTAAGATACACTGCCTATCCTACACCAGTGACGGTAAGGAAATAAAAAGCCTTACCGACTACAACGATATGCGAAATCTTTTACTCAAAGAGAATGTATTGATAGGCCACAACATAACACGTTATGATATACCTTTATTAAATAAGTTATTAGGTATTAAAATTAAAGCAAAACTTTATGACACACTTGCTATGTCATGGGTTATCAATACTAATAGACCTAAACATGGGCTGGAGTCTTTTGGAGAAGACTTCGGCATACCTAAACCTGTGGTAACTGATTGGGTATCAGGGGATGTTCAAGTATACATCCATCGTTGTGAAGAAGATGTTAAAATAAACTGGAGGCTTTGGTCTAACTTGATCCAGAGATTTATGATGGTGTATAAAGATAAAGAAAACTTAGATAAGTATTTTAGATACCTATCATTTAAAATGAGGTGTGCATTCACCGCTGAATTTTTTGGTTGGAAGCTTGATAAAGAACTTGCACAAGATTGTGTAAACAAACTTGAGTTACAACAGAAAGAAAAGATTGATGAGTTAAAGACAGTGATGCCAATGCGTACCTTGTTTAGGAAGAAGAGGAAGCCAAGCGTAATGTATAAAAATAATGGTACATTATCTAAGCGAGGCATAGAGTGGAGAGAATTACTGCAAGAGAATATGCATCCCTCTGACTATATCGGCGAAATAGAAATCATAAAGGGTGTTGAAGAACCTAACCCTAAGTCAAGCGATCAGGTAAAGTCTTGGTTGTTCTCACTTAATTGGAAGCCTTGTACATACAAGTACGATAAAGACAAGGATGGTAAAGATAAAAAGATACCACAGGTACGTAAGAATGGTGACCTAACTGAGTCAGTTAAGCTGCTTATAGGTAACAATCCACATGTAAAAGTTCTTGATGGCTTGACTGTTATACAGCATAGGCTAGGTATCTTTAAAGGTTTCTTAGAGTGTGAGGTTAATGGTTATGTTGAGGCAGGTATTGAAGGTCTTACTAATACACTTAGGTTTAAACATAGAAAACCTTTGTGTAACCTTCCGGGAATTGATAAACCTTGGGGTAAAGAAGTACGAGGGTGCTTAGTATCACCAGATAAAAATTCTGTTTTATGCGGTGCTGATATGACATCACTTGAGGACACAACTAAGAGGCACTACATGCAACCCTATGACCCTAAGTATGTACAAGATATGTCACAAGAGGGATTTGATCCACACCTTGACCTTGCTAGACATGCTGGTGCTGTTACTCAGGATCAGATCAACAAGCATAACTCAGGAGAAGTTTCTCTCAAGTCTTTGCGTAAAAATTATAAGGTAGTAAATTACTCTGCTACCTACGGTGTTGGTGCAGCTAAGTTATCTAGGGAGACAGGCATGACAGTACCAGAAGCGAAGAGACTTCTTGATGCATATTGGGAAAGGAATTGGTCTGTCGCACAGTTTGCAAGCGACAACCTAAAGAGAGTTAAAACAATAGCGGGACAGATGTGGGTACAAAATCCTGTCAGTAAGTTCTGGCACACTCTTAGGTATGAGAAGGATGTATTCTCTACCCTCAATCAATCAACTGGTGCTTATTGTTTTGATAAGTGGATGGCTTACTACCTACAGGATAGCCCCAATATCATTGGTCAGTTCCACGATGAATCAATTAATGTCGTTAAGAAAGGACAAGAAGAAGAACACAAGACACTACTTGTATCAGCAATAGGTAAACTAAATAAGGAGTTGAAGCTCAATGTAGAATTAGGTATTGATGTGCAGTTCGGAAATAAATATTCTGAGATACACTAATAAGGTCTTGCATGTGCTTTTTATTACATGCTACACTTAACATCTTAACATTATAGGAGTTGTCTAACATGGCAAAAATTACAGTAACAGGTTTAGCACAATGGGCTAAAGTATTTGAAGAGAACCGTGACCTCTTGGGTTATCAAGGGCAGTGGGCAGAGACAGACGGACGATGCTCAATTGAAATGGTTGTTGATGAAGATAATGCCAAACGCATTACTGCTTCAGGTTGTATGAGTAAAGGTAAGCCAGACCCAGAAGGTCGGGGTAATATCTTTAAGTTTAATCGTAAGTTCTCTACCCCAAATGATTGGGATGGTGATGCACCTGTAGTCTATAAGGCAGACGGTACTAAGTGGAACTATGAGGCTGATGGTACTATCGGCAATGGTTCAGAGGTTCTTATAGAATTAGATGTCTATAAGAATAAAGGTTATGCCACATACACTACTCGACTAGAGCGTGTGAAGATCATCAACCTTGTTGAGTACAGTGCTGGTGCTGGAGGAGCTAACGATCCATTCACTGCTAATGTAGCATCCTCTGATGCACCTGTGGTTGCTGCTCAGTCTCTTGGTACAGCGGTAGACACTTACGATGACATCCCTTTCTAGTGTAAGGCTTAGTGGTGTAGATATTGTATTTTATCTACACCAAAATTTTATTTAGGAGTTGCAATGAAAAAAATAGCAAACATTTCTAATAAAGAATATCATTCAATGGATGGTATATCTTCTAGTGCTGTTAAGACAGTCTATAAAAAGTCTTTAGCTCACTGGAAAGGGCAGAAGATTGTTCAGTCAGCAGCATTTGCAATGGGTAATGCTGTTCATGCAAACCTATTAGAAGCAGAAAGAAATCTAGTAGTCAAAGGCCCAAAGACTAAAACCACTGCCTCTTTTAAAACTATGAAAGAAGCTTTGACCGAAGACCAAGTCTTACTGACTGAGGTAGAGTTCAATGTGGCCAGTCGTATAACTCAAGGGGCATTAGATAATCCTGTCTGCGCTAAGATTTTGAATGACCCTGACAGGTTAAACGAGATTAGTATTTTTGCAGAAGACCCTATATCAAAACTTATGCTTAAAACAAGACCTGACTTAATGCTTGAGTCTAAAAAAACTGTGTATGATGTAAAGACTACACAAGATGCTAGCCCAAAAGGTTTCTTAAATGAGTGTGTAAAGTACGGTTACTTTTTGCAAGGTGCGCATTACGTTTATACTTGTCAGCTTGCAGGGTATGATGTGAATGAATTTGCATTTATTGCTTGTGAGAAAGCAAACCCTTACCTTTCCCATTTGCATTTGATGGGTCCAGAAGTTATGGCTTGGGCTACTACAGAGCTACACAAAACTCTAGCTGTTATTGCAGAAGCAGAAAAGTATTGGCGATATGATACAGGTTGGGGTGATTATACTGTGATGCAAAAGCCTTCATGGATATAAACAAACACGACTAAAGCAAAAAGGTAGAGGAGTTAATAGATTGAGTAAGCAAGGTAAACAAAAGGGAAGGTTGGGGCAACAAGAGATTAGGGACTGTCTACTAGAGACTTTCCCTGAGCTTGAGCCTGATGATGTTAAGTCTACAATTATGGGAGACACTGGTGCTGATGTACAGTTATCACCTAAAGCACAAAAGATTATACCCATATCTATAGAAGTTAAACGTAGGAAGTCAGGATTAAAAACAGTCTACGGTTGGATGGATCAAGCTACTAACCACAGCAAAGGCCCACCAGTTGTCTTCTATAGATCAGACAGACAACCTTGGTTGGTTGTAGTAAACTTGCAGCATTACTTATCTCTATTGAGAGGATACAAAACTGATGACCTACCACTCAGACCTAAGAAAACCCAACCATAAGATATGGAGTGTCATAGAGGGGCCAATACATTCTAATGACATAGATGAAGACGAAGATGATATGTACATAAACCTATGTAAGGTAGAGATAGATGGTAAGATACAACACATTGAATACTACTTTAAAACTAGGGACGATGCATATGAGATGGTCAAATACTTTCTAACAAGTATTGATCCAATTGAAATTGAGCATGATGATGATTGACATTGCGTTCTTTATGAGTATAACTGGGGACTTTAACTTTGGAGTATGAGCTTAACTTGAGAATAAAGGTAGATAAAAATGCCAACTTCTTAGAGGTAGATATAGATGATCACTCTGAGATACTACAGGAACTAACACTTAACGCTATGTATGACATAGATGATATAACAATTGATCAATGTGAGGTGATTAAACATGACTAAAGTTACAATTGATGAGGCAGAGTATGATACTGATACCTTTGATGAAGAGCAGAATAATTTACTACATCAGCTACAAAACAATCAAAACGTTTCGGCTCAAGTACAGTACCAACTACATGCCTTACAGGTATTAAAAGATTTGCTGTCAAGAAAACTAAGGAATTTGCTAGATGCTAACGGATGAAAACATAGAAACCTATGACGGATATACAGATTTTGTAGAGGGTAAAATTATTACTGACCCGTCAGACCGCCTAATGGAAAACATCCTTGGTCTTTGTGAAGAAGCAGGGGAGCTTGCGGGTAAGATAAAAAGGATGTACAGAGACAAAGAATTTAATAGAGAGGATATACTTAATGAGTGTGGTGATGTATACTTCTATAATACTTCTATTGCCAGTTACTTTGGCAGCAGTTTAACACAGGTAATTAATATTAATATGAATAAATTAAATGATCGTGAAGCACGTGGTGTTCTTAAAGGAAGTGGAGACAAGCGATGAAAGATAACTATCTACCTACTGACTATCAAACTTTTATTGCAATGAGTCGCTATGCTCGTTGGCTAGAAGATAAGGGACGCAGAGAAACATGGGGTGAAACTGTTGAACGTTATATGGATAACATCATCAAGCCTATACTAAAAGATGCAACCAAAGATATCAACTTAATACGTGATAGCATACTTGGACTTCAAGTTATGCCTTCTATGCGATCAATGATGACAGCTGGTAAAGCTGCACAGCGTGATAACACTTGTATGTATAACTGTAGTTACCTACCTGTTGATGACATGAAATCATTTGATGAAGCTATGTTCGTCTTGTTGTGTGGTACTGGTGTTGGCTTCAGTGTTGAGCGCCAGTTCATCAGTAAGCTTCCAGATGTGCCAAAGCTCTTTGAGAGCGAGACTACTGTAGTCATCAGGGATAGTAAGGAAGGTTGGGCTAAGGGTCTTCGTCAAGTGTTGGCACTCCTGTGGGCTGGTGAAATCCCTAAGTGGGATACAAGTAAGGTTCGTCCTTCTGGTGCAAGACTAAAGACATTTGGAGGTAGAGCTAGTGGACCTGCACCTTTAATTGATTTGTTTAACTTCGCTGTTACTACATTCAAACAAGCACAACCTCAGTCTGATGGTGGTAAAGGCCGTAAGCTATCTAGTATTGAGTGTCACGATCTTATGTGTAAGATTGGTGAGGTGGTAGTAGTTGGTGGTGTTCGCCGTAGTGCTATGATCTCATTGAGTAATCTATCAGATGATCGTATGCGTCATGCTAAGTCAGGTGCATGGTGGGAGAATGCAGTACATCGTGCATTAGCAAACAACTCTGTGTCGTACACTGAGAAGCCTGACAGTATGGCATTCATGCGTGAGTGGACATCCTTAATGGAGAGTGGCAGTGGTGAACGAGGTATCTTTAATCGTCAAGCCAGTATAAAACAAGCAGGTAAGAATGGTAGGCGTGATACTAATTATGAGTTCGGAACAAATCCATGTTCGGAGATAATTTTGCGACCAAACGAATTTTGTAATTTATCCGAGGTAGTTATACGATCAACTGATAACCTAAAAGACATTGAGGAAAAAGTTCGTATCGCTACCATCTTGGGTACTGTACAAAGTACTTACACTAACTTCCCTTACCTACGTAAGATTTGGCAGACAAACACAGAAGCAGAACGTTTGCTAGGTGTATCTCTTACAGGTATCATGGATAATCCATTGATGACCTTGAGCAACAAGGGACTATCACAAACATTGGAGCATCTAAAACATGTTGCAGTTGCTACTAACGCTGAGTGGGCTGAACGCCTTGGCATCCCTGTGTCTGCTGCTATCAGCTGTGTTAAACCTTCGGGCACAGTATCACAACTGGTTAATTCAAGTAGCGGGATACATGCTCGTCACTCACCCTATTAC
>Ga0209816_1003546_pt1 | contig 10678 bp, 9 predicted proteins | sample CoawatmetaG01DNA_FD_187509 | JGI IMG/M metagenome (GOLD analysis project Ga0209816, IMG submission 187509) | Marine microbial communities from the West Antarctic Peninsula - Coastal water metaG017-DNA (SPAdes) (version 2) | ecosystem: Environmental > Aquatic > Marine > Coastal ... | reverse complement strand
GCCAGTAATGCTTGCAGCAGGCTATGCAACATATAAAGTTTTAGCAAGTTTAGTGAATTTATCACCTATCTCTATTGCTGGGCATAGCCTAGGTGAATATACAGCTCTTGTAGCTTCTGGCTCTTTAAGCTTCTTTGATGCAGTTCAATTAGTCAGAAAAAGAGCTGAACTAATGCAAGCAGCAGTTCCTAGTGACTCAGGTTCTATGGCAGCTATACTAGGACTTGATGACGAAAAAGTTATTGAAATATGTTCTATTGCTAATGAAAAGGGTGTGGTTGAAGCTGTGAACTTTAATTCACCAGGCCAGGTTGTTATTGCTGGCGAAAAAAAGGCAGTAGCCCATGCATGTGAGTCAATGAAAGAGGCTGGCGCAAAGCGCGCTATAATTCTTCCAGTAAGCGTTCCATCTCACTGTTCACTTATGAAAGACGCTGCAATGGATTTTAAGTACTCAGTTGAAACTATTAATTTTCAAATGGGGATTGAAAAAGTTCTGCATAACGTTGATGCAGATTATTCAAGTAATATTGAAGAGATAAAGTCTAAATTAGTTGAACAACTTCATAAGCCGGTTCTTTGGACTTCAATAGTTCAAAAAATGAAAAGTTCAGGCGTAGAAAAAATTATTGAAGCTGGCCCTGGAAAAGTATTAGCTGGACTGACAAGGCGTATTGATAAGTCTCTTACTGGTTCGGCTATAATAGATGTGACTACATTGAAATCTACTATTGAGGAAATATCAAATGCTTAACGAAAAATTAGTCCTTGTAACGGGCGCAAGCAGGGGAATTGGCAGAGCCATAGCATTAACATTAGGTGCAGCAGGGGCTACTGTCATAGGAACGGCAACAAGTGATGAAGGGGCTGCAAATATCTCTAAAATATTTACTGAAAATAATATTCTTGGTAAAGGTATGAAGCTTAATGTAACCGATAATGACCAAATTTCTGATTCTTTAAAGACTATTATTGAAGATTATGGTTCTGTAGATGTACTGATTAATAATGCTGGCATAACTCGTGATAATATTCTTGTAAGAATGAAAGAAGATGAGTGGAATGATATTATTAATACTAATCTTACTTCAGTTTACAAGATGTCGAAATCTGTTTTAAGGGGTATGATTAAAAAACGCTCTGGAAGAATTATATCTATTACTTCTGTAGTTGGTGCAATGGGAAATGCTGGACAGTCAAACTACGCTGCGGCAAAAGCTGGAATTATGGGGTTTACTAAGTCATTAGCGCGTGAAGTTGGAATAAGAGACATTACTGTTAATGCAATCGCTCCTGGTTTTATTGCAACTGATATGACTGAGGGCCTATCTGAAGAACAGAAGAAAGCATTAGTTGTTCAAATTCCTATGGGAAGACTAGGAACTGCTAATGAGGTTGCACAAGCCGTTTTGTTTTTAGCAGGAAGTAGTGGATCTTATATTACTGGCCAAACACTGCATGTTAATGGGGGAATGTATACTGTTTAAGAAGAACCACCATCCATAGCAGATAGTTAAAGTTGATTTAATAATCTTTTAAACTACTAGATGTTTTTATGTGTCCTGAATTGACTTCTAATAATTGCAATCAAAAGACTAATAAAAAAACCTGATAATATACCTATAAAAATAATTAAATTTGATCGAGAAGCTAATATTGTGGCTTTTGGAGGAAGTTCAATACGAAACGAATCAAGAGTTAGATTTTCTAAAAATAAGAGATCTTTCTGTAAATTATCAACCTTCATACTTATCTGGGATACTTCACGATCATTTTTTAACTTCAACCCTACAACAGTATTATCTAATCTTTTATCATCTTGTAAGATTTTTTCTCTCACAAGTTTAAGTTCTAATAAATCTTTAGAATCTAAATAATTATATTTTCTTAAAGATTTTAATTCTTCACTAATAGCTTTTTCACCAAATAATAACCAAGATGGATAATTTTCAGAATCTATTGAATTCAGAGATGTACCTGTAAGAGTAAAATCTTTTACTCCCATCGCTATAGCAATATCTTCTTGAGCTTGTAATTTCATAATTGCATTTTCTTTACTATTAGTTTTTTGTGTTTCTAAAAACTCTATTTCTTTATTAATATTGAATAATTTGATTTCTTGACTAACAAAATTTTTATTTTTTAGTATAAGAACTTTTGAAGCAAAGAATTCTTTTAAAAGAATGCGTTCTTGCATTAATTTCTCATAATTAATTTTAACTTCTGTAGATAAATTACGTATGATATTTTGACTAGCTGCCAATTTAACTTCAGTCATTAATAATTCCATAAATTCTATATAAATATCAATGTCATTTTTGCTCACTTTATCTGCAAATAGTCCATATGGAACTTCTAATGTCATATCTTCTTCAGAACGAGTATCTTTATTGCGTACAATTTTGAAGCTAATCTTGCTTAAAAAACTCTCTTTGGTCGCTCCTAAATTTAACTGATTAGAAAAATTTAACTTATCAAATATATCGGAATGATATTTCTTAGATCTTAACCTATAAAGTGCCTCCGGAAGAAAAGCAACAAATTCAGTATTTTTTATTGTAGGCGAAAATTCTGTTACACCAAAATTACTCGTTTTATGCTCAACATCTCTGAATTTAATAAAATCATTATTTTCATAACTATCAGTAATGTGCGTTGTAATTTTATATCTTATTGGAAGAGAGTTAGCATAGAAAATTGAAGTTAAAATTATTGCTGAAGCAATTGAAATGATAAGCCATTTTTCAACATAAAGATTGGCTAATAAAATACTAAAATTTTCTTCTTTATCACTTGATTCAGGATGTATATTCATCTTTATTAATTTCGTAAGAGTAGATAAACGCTTATTATATGTAATTATTCATTGTATAAAATTTAATTAGTTAATTTATCTATCCTTCTGCGAGCATAAAAAAAAGAGCTTAAAATTAATTTACACTCACCCTCTAAAATGCCGCCACTAACTTTAATTTTATGATTAAAAAAGCTTGCACTCGTTAGGTTTTGATTTGAACCACATACTCCTGATTTAATGTCGTATGCGCCATAGATAACTTTACCTATTCTTGCATGCATTATTGCACCAAGACACATTGCACATGGCTCCAAAGTAACATAAAGTGTTGATCCTGTGAGTCGATAATTTTTCAACTTTTTACCAGCCAAACGAATTACTTGAATTTCAGCATGAGCTGTAGGGTCATGACCCATAATTGACTCATTGTGTGAGCTTGAAATTAGAATTCCATCTTTAACTATAATTGCTCCAACAGGAATCTCTCCTTTTTTTTCAGCTTTTATGCTTTGTTTTATAGCAAGCTTCATCCATTTTTGATCATCATTCATATGTAAATTTTACCAAAGACTTTGAGTATTTAAATCCAATTTCCTGCAACTAAAAGTCTAATAGCAATTGTAAACATAATAATTGCTATTAAGCAATCTAAAACTCTCCAAGCAAAAGGCTCTTTCATAATTGGCTTAAGTAATTTAGCTCCATATGCTAGGCTAAAGAAAAATACAAAACTGGCAAGTGAAGCGCCTAAAGTAAAAAATAGTTTCTCTATATCAATGAACTGTTGAGATATCGAGCCAATTAAAATCATAGTATCTAAATAAACATGAGGATTTGCAAAAGTGAGTATTGAAACTATTGATAAGGTTGATAATAGGCTCTTAGATGATGATATTTCTATTTCTAGTATTATGTCTTCTTTGAAAACAGATTTTAATTTAAGTGCGCCATAACTTAATAGCCAAATTGCAGATACACCAAAAAGCCAATTTGATATTAAAGAGACAAAATTGTCTAAGAATAATGATATTCCCAGGACACCTATGCTAATTAATAATGCATCTGAAACAGCGCAAAATAGAGCTACATAAAAAATATGTTTACCAATAATACCTTGCCTTAAAACAAAAGTATTTTGAGCGCCAATAGCAACTATCAATGAAAGACCGAGCAAAAATCCTGTTATAAAAGCTATACCCATAAATAATTAAAATTTATAATGTCTTGAATGGTCTTAAACTTCTATGAAGTAAAGAATAAGAGGCTTTTCTGAGCCATATACTTAAATATATCCTTTTGAGAAGCTTAATTTTGGCCATCAAAGATACTGAAGGAGAGGGTATTTCTTTTGGAATATACCAGCAATTCCTATTTAATCTTTGTACTAATTTGTATCCTTTATTCTTTAAAAGAATATGTTTTTTTAAATATAAGTGCTTATCTTCCAAAAGGATTAATTTTGGTCGATACAACTTAAAATCAAGACCTAATAAAACTTCTAATTCAGTCCCCTCAACATCAATAGAAAGAAAATCAATATTATTTATATTATTTAAACGCAAAATATTTGTTAAAGTGTCAGTTTTTATTTTTAAGGATTTATGATTGCTATAGTTATGTTCATCAGCATTTATTTCTAAAGATGCATGTCCTGTTATTTCATTATTATTTATATCGAGTGGAATATTTAAAAACGTAGTTTTTTTTTCATTAATGGATGTACAGCCTAATTGGACTACTATTGCTGAAGGCCTTAATTTTCTTGTTTTATTTGCAAGAGAAGGGTTTGGCTCAACTAAGACACACTTCCAATTTAAATCTCTCTCTAAATGCATTGACTGAGAACAAATAGACACGGGCTCATTAGATCCAATTTCAACGCATATGCCTTCTTTCATTTGATTAAAGAATTCTTTAATTTGTTTTTTTTCATTATTTTCATCAATGTCATGTTGTGAACTATTAGTATCAGGCATATTTTTGATTGAAGATTTTATAGAGTATGAAAATCTATTATACTTCTCAATCAAAGTCGGCTGAACTAATGAATTAATCATTTACCTGTGGCCAAAGAAAGATTTTTGAATTTTTTGAGTTTAAAGTCTGCTGTAGGATTAAAGTTAATGGAGATTATATGAGTGTTATAGTTATTGGATCAGGTATTGCAGGAGTCAATGCAGCTTTAACGCTTCTAGAAAAAGGGAAGAAAGTAGAGCTTTGGGACGTAGGGTTTCTTGATAATACCGATGATCAAAAATTATCAAATATAAAAAGTAATCTAGATTTTAAAAAAGAATTAAATAAACCTTATGAATTTTTTTATGGAAAAAATTTAAATGGAATAATTTCTCCTGGAAGTAATAATCTTTTTTCTTTACCAGAAAATAGAAATTATTACCTTAAGGAAGATTCTAAATTTTGGAATTTCAACCAAAATAAATTTGATTTGGTTACCTCACTCAGCATGGGCGGACTTGCCAATGGATGGGGTGCAAACTCAATTCCATTTAATGATGATGATATTTCTGATTGGCCTATTTCATTTTCTGATTTATACGATGATTATAAGAGAGTTTATTCCAGAATAGATGTTACGAAATCTGACGATGAGCTGAGTCCTTTTTATAATGAATTTGGCAATCAGGAAAATATAAAACTTGAACCAAGTGATGAATATATATTAAATAAATACAATAGAAAAAAAAAATATTTTAATGAAAAAAAAATTATTCTTGGTAAAGCTAGATTAGCTATAACTAATGATAAAAATGATAATAATTTTTTAAGCCGTCCATTATGGGTTTCAAATGAAAAAATATACAATCCAATTCACACCCTAAGAAAGTGTAAAGAATATAAGAATTTTAAATATTTAAATAATAGGCTTATCAAATATTTAATAGTTGATGAGGATCATATATCTGGTATTAATTATTTTAATACATTAACTAAAAAAATTATTAATGAAAAAATTAATTCTAACATTCTTCTAGCTGCTGGAGCCATTCAATCAGGAAGTATTTATTTGAATACACTTAAAAAAAATGATCAGTACGAAATTTTAAATAAAAATCTTACAGGCTTGATGGATACATCTGTAGTTAAGATATTTTATTCACTTCCAAGAATGTTAGGCTCTAAGTATTTAGATAATAACTATCAATTTAATAGGTTAATAGCAGGAGTAATTAATGAAAATAACAATTGGCCAAGCTATCTTCATTGTGAAATGTTAAATTTAAATGATTTAACATACCATCCTTTAATTGAAAAACTTCCATTTGGGTCTTTTCTTTCAAAAGAACTCTTCTTTTCTCTTAGAAAAACTTTGGGTGTAATGACTCTTTTTTTTCCTGATAAATTAAATAAAAAAAATCATTTAAGTGTTAATGATAAAGAAGAATTTTTAATAGATTTAAATTATCAAGAAAATGATGAAAAAAAAATATTCATTAAAAAAAATACTTTAAAAGTAAAAAATGCTCTGCTGAGACTTGGAGCAATTCCTTTTATGGTTAAAGCTTACAAGCCAGGATCTGGTATTCATTATGCTGGAACAATTCCAATGGGCAAGAAGCTTAGTTGTGATAGTAAGGGTAAATCAAATTTTTTTAATAATTTATATATTGCTGATTCTTCAGCATTTCCATCTTTACCAAGTAAACCTATTAGTATTAATACTGCTGCATATGCTTCATATGTAGCTTCCAATCTAAAATAGATTATGAATACTATATTGCCAATTGAATGGGATCTAGAATATAAGGAATATGAAAAAATTTGTAAGAAACTAGGTCTTACTCCCAATCTTGATTATTTTAAGGCACTTCAAAATTATCTTTCTCAGGAATGTAATGAAAAAATTACTAAATTTTCAAGATACTTATCATTAATTTCAAAGACTTCATTTAATCTTCAATTTCTTGATTTATTTACAAGAATTTTTATAAGCAACCATCCTCTTAGATATCAATTAAATGCAATTATTGCACTCCATGAATGTGATTATCTCGATTCTAAAAAAATTAATTTGATTTATAGAGGAAAAGTGAAGATGTTTTTCAATATATTTTCTACTTCAATAAAGTTATTACTTGTTCTGTTAATAATGCCATTTTGGTTGATATTCATGTACTTTAATTATTTTATTAAATTTGGTATTAATTTTAAATTATTTAAAGGCAAAACAATTCTTTTAACAGGAGTAAGCAGCGGAATTGGCTTAAGTATTTTTAAGATGCTCGTGAGTAAAGATATTAATATTATTATAATTACAAGAAAAAAAGATGAAAGATTTGCTAAATTTAATAATGTTAGAAATATTGTTGCTGATTTATCTAAGGACTCAGAGCTAATACATTCACTCAATCAAAATAATATTAATCCTAATGAAATTGACTATTCAATACTTTCTGCTGGAGTCAAGTATAAGGATTCTAGTAATTTTTATAAAAATCTAGTTGATACAATGCAAGTTAATTTTTTAACAAATGCTCAATATTGTGATTGGATAAAACATACAAATTCGCATACATTAGTTATTTCAAGTATTGGAAGATATCATGGCATGCACAATAATAATGGATATAACTCATCTAAATCCGCGTTAAGTATTTTTATAGAGAGCCTAATATTAGATCAACAAAAGGAACAAAACCTAGCTACCTTTGGAGTTGTGGAACCTGGTATTGTATTAACTGAAATGACTAAAACTAACTTTTTCAGTTATCTTTTCGGAGTTACTAAACAAAATGCTGCAAATAAAATAATCAAATCTCTAATAAAAAAAGATAAAACTTAATTTTTCCTTTATTCTTTAGAATCTTAACTTTTTTAGTATCAAGTTCAAATCTAGAGCTAAGGCTAAAAATATTAAAATACTTAAAATAAAAATCTCAGTTTATATAAATTAAATTGATTTTTACTAGAATTTTTACTCCCACTCAATAGAAACATAATTATAAATTATTGATTTAATTATATATTTTTTAAATTTTGTATCAAGCTTTAGAGAGCAGCTAAATTTTTCATAATCTATAACTCCACTAGAGGCAGTATGAAATAATATCAATTAATCAGTTAATCAATTAATCAAATGAAATATAGCATAATGTTCCATCATTTTCATGATGATCATAAGTACCCTGAAGTTCAAGGTGGGGGGAGTATTTCATCAGATGATTTTCATTTAATAATTGACTATCTAGATGAAAATTTTAGTTTATTAGCGCCTGATGAGTATTTAAAAAAAGTTGAGCATGGAAGTATTCAAGAAGGTGACGTATGCCTTACATTTGATGATGCGTTAAAATGTCAATTTGATGTTATTTATCCAGAATTAGAAAAAAGAAATTTAAAGGCATTTTTCTTTGTATACAGTGCCGCATTTTCTGACAACCCTCCACCTTTAGAGTTTTTTAGAGATTTTAGACTTAATTTTTTTAATAATGTAAATGAGTATTATGACCTTTTTTTTAATGCTGTAAGGCGTTTGTATCCACAACAATACAATGTATTTTTAAATGATTATCAAACCGATTACTTGTCTGCATTTCCTTTTTATACAGAAAATGATAAAAAATACAGATTTATAAGAGATAAGGTTTTAAAAGAGAAGTATTTTGATTTGGTTTTTGAAATGATGAAAGAGAAAAAATACTCTCAATTGCAAAGAAAAGAAAAACTTTTTATGAGTGTTGATGAAATTAAAACATTACATGACAGTGGGCACACTATCGGATTGCACTCTCACTCTCATCCTACACAAATCCATAATTTGGATTATTCTAGTCAACTAGAGGAATATACAAAAAATTATAAATTTATCAGTTCTATTACCAAAAGAAAAATAAATGTAATGTCTCATCCTTGCGGCAATTACAATGATGACACATTAAAGGTTTTAAAGGAATTGGGAATAAAGTTTGGTTTTAGATCTTCATTGACACCCTCGTATATCATGTCATCATTAGAAATTCCGCGAGAAGATCACGCTAATGTTATGAATAGTATTAATTTTTGAAATATGAAAATTACAGTATTTACAAGCAATCAACCAAGACACCTTAATTTAATTGATAGATTATCAGAAATTGCTGATGAATGTTATGCAGTTGTTGAGACTAATACTGTGTTTCCAGGTCAGGTATCTGATTTCTTTCAAAAATCAGAAATTTTTCAACAATACTTTTCAAATGTTGTTGAATCTGAAAAACAAATATTTGGCAGTATAAGATTTTCAGAGAATGTACATAATTTAATTATTAAGAGTGGTGATCTTAATCAAATTGAAAGATCTGTTTTAGAGCCTGCATTAGATTCAGATATTTATGTTGTGTTTGGCGCGTCTTTTATTAAAGGTTGGTTGATTGATCATTTAGTCAAAAATAATGCAATTAATATACACATGGGTATTTCTCCTTATTACAGAGGATCTTCTTGTAATTTTTGGTCTTTATATGAAAACAATCCGCATTTAATGGGAGCAACAATTCATATGCTGAGTAAAGGTTTAGATTCTGGAGATATTCTTTATCATGTTGCCCCAACCACTTTGAATTGTTCAAATCCTTTTGATTTTACAATGATGTCGGTCAAATCTGCGCATGAGAGTCTTGTACAACGAATATCAAATGGTGAAATAAATAAATATATACCAGTTAAGCAAGAGGCTGATCTTGAGATTTTATATACGAAAAATTCTGATTTTACTGATGATGTTGCTAAAGAATTTCTAGATCGAAATTTAACCATATCAGAGATTTCAAACATGATTAATGAGAAGAAAGGTTTGATTGAATTTGTTAATCCTTTTTATTATGAATGACAAGATTTAAATGCAATAAAAAATACTAATCAATAACAATCCCATCATATTTATCATCTTCATACGACTTAACTATTTGTTCTATGTTTTTTTGCATAGACTTCTCCTAGTTGTACTTACTTTGTATGTAATAAATCTTTTAGTATCAATGGTTATAGACTATGTTGTTATTCCCACTCAATAGTTGCACTTTCTACAACCCTTGCTGTGCTTGACCTGTAGAGGGGGTAATAATACTTTGACATATCTTTGACACAACATTTATTGAGATTTGTATTATTTCCGTTCATTCTAAGTGTCCTGTGTCAAACTTTGACATATTCTAATCACAGTCCCCACTGACGCACTTACCATCATTCCAATTTGACTCTTTTTTTATCGGACCAAAGTTAAACCACCAAGTCCATTTACCATCTTTTTTGTTATCTTTGTAGTTGCCTTCAAATTTTTTAAAACCATTATCATGCCATCCTACATGTTTGATACTTGTTCCTTCTGGAGCACCTATATTAATTACTTCAGAACTTTTTTCACCATTCTCATACCAAGTAGTAAAATTACCAATTAACTGGTCATCTTTGCGCTCTGTCTCTGACTTTATCTGACCATTCTCATACCATTCAAAAAGTTTTCCATTTAACATGCCATCTTTGTAAGTTTCCTGACTCTCTTTCTGACCATTCTCATACCAAGAAAAATTCTCTCCATTTAACTTGCCATTTTTGTAAGTCAAATCACCATGTATTTGTCCATTTTTATACCAAGTAGTATCTTTGCCATCTAATTTACCGTCTTTGTAAGTTGACTCAAATTGTATCTGACCAGTTTCATCCCATTGAGTCTGTATGCCATCATACTTGCCGTTTTTGTAATACTCCTCTACTCTTATCTGACCATTCTCATCCCATTCAGTCGACTTGACCTCTTCATCATTTTCCCAAACCTCTTCTTTCTCTTTTTGACCATCTTCAGACCAAGACGTGTGGATGCCATGAGACTTTCCATCTTTGAAGTTAAATTCATATTCTTTCTCACCATTTTTATACCAAGTAGTC
>Ga0209816_1003542_pt1 | contig 10683 bp, 8 predicted proteins | sample CoawatmetaG01DNA_FD_187509 | JGI IMG/M metagenome (GOLD analysis project Ga0209816, IMG submission 187509) | Marine microbial communities from the West Antarctic Peninsula - Coastal water metaG017-DNA (SPAdes) (version 2) | ecosystem: Environmental > Aquatic > Marine > Coastal ... | reverse complement strand
CAACATTGGAACCTTTAAAGGTTAGTTGCGCAAAATAAAGAAACCGAACACGTAAGACTGTATGACTTTAGTAACTCTAAAAGAAGAAAAAAGAAAACACTTATTCGATAGTACTACCTCTCAAAAACACACCCTAGCCTTTTGAACATTCCCTTGCGCTTGAGTAATCAAACATCCGACCAGGTAAGAATGATTAGCGCAAAAAACACAGAAAACACAGAAAAAACAGCTAGTACATTTAGGACAGGACCGGCGCCGGTCACCTCTCAGTAACCAACTCTTCGATCTTACCTTGACATCTCCAGGCTGCCTAGTGCCTCTGCTCCAAATTTCTGTTAGCTGCAATACATTTCGCGAAAATTAGCTGCAAAGCACGATTCTGTGGGCTTCGAGATGTTAAGTTTTTCTTCGCATTTGCCCTTGCAAGACTTGCAGGCAACCTTTGCTTACTCTAGTCCGGACGTACAATGGACTACATAGCTGTACTTTTGTACGAAAAAGAGGTTTCCTTTGGTATCCGACTCCAAGCTAAAGGCGCAAGACAGCAGCCGGGCACTGACAAAAGCCCTTGACTTCCTGTGTCTACATCAAGATGCAACTGGCTGGTTTCCATATAAAGTAGCTGGTCAGCCTTCGATGGAAGCCACAGCCTGGTCCGCCTTAGCCCTGCGACACAATCTTGATGTTGCCAAAGGCACCGCTCAATTTCTAGCCACTAACCAAAATAAAGATGGTGGTTGGTCTACAGAACCGGCAGCTGGTCGCTCAGACTGGAATTCAGGACCATCTATGTTGTGCTTGCGGCTACTGGCAGCAGAACACCAAGAAATTGCCAAGAACAAGGACGTAAGAAAAGCGCTCAAACTAGGTCTTGCTCGCTTGTTAGACAGCCGGGTCGAGTTTTATCAGCCGATCGCTCGTTTGCTACTACTTATATCTCAAGGTCCAAAGGCCCTCGCCTATGGTCGTGGCTGGCCCTGGGATCCGGACTGCTACCACTGGGTCGAACCCACTGCCTATAACCTTCTCGCCCTTAAATTTCCAGACTTACCCAAAGATGAACTGTACGTGCGCATAGTCGGATTTGCCAATCAATTTTTATTAGAACATGCCTGCAAAGATGGTGGCTGGAATCACGGCAACAACATCACCTTAGAACAGTACCTACCACCCTACAGATTGACCACGGCTGAAGCACTTTTAGCATTACAAGATCAGAGTGAAAACCCGGCTGTGCAAAGCGCCCTAAAATATTTGAAGAGCCTTTCAGACCAAGACACTTCTAGTCTCTCCCTGGCAGTTTCAGCACTGGCCTTAATTGCTTATCAACAGCCAGCCCACCAAGAAATAAAATACCTAATCAATAGGCAGAAACCAGATGGCAGCTTTGCTACTTCAATAGTAGCTACTGCTCTAGCGGCCCTTGCCTTACAAGCCTACAAAGACAGTAGTATGCATGTTCTCAATCTGAAAAAATTTAGTGAGGAAGGAGCCCATGAGCAGCAATAGTGACGACGAACTCAATCGCCGTGATTTTCTCAAAGTTGCTGCTGGCACCGCCGCCGCTGCCGCAGTAGCAACTTCTATAGAAGGATGCAGCCAGTCAGACCCAAACCTACCCAGTCCACTACATATAACTGACGAACAGCGCTCCTGGCGTAAAAAAGGACGCTCGCAAGTAGGCATTCTTGCCTGCCAGAGTTATGAGGAAGATGTGTTTGAAACTATCAAACCTCAGCTCTCCTCTTTGCATTTACCTGATTTCAAAAACAAATCGGTAGTACTCAAACCCAATATGGTGGAGTATCGAGAAGGCAAACCAGTAACAACAAACCCGGCCGTCTTGATAGCAGCAATCAAACTAGCCTGGCACCTTGGTGCTAAAGCTGTCACTGTAGCGGAAGGCCCAGGGCACATGCGCGACACTGAATATTTGCTAGACGTAACTGGCCTGGGCAAGGCTTGCAAAGAAATGGATGTGCCTTTTGTCGATCTCAACCTTGACGATATCGTTGAATTCGATAACAAAAATGGTTTCACCAAACTTGATCAATTTTTCTTGCCTAAAACCATTGCTGAAGCCGATGCCGTCGTCAGCGTACCGAAGCTAAAAACGCACCACTGGGTAGGACTGACCTGCTCAATGAAAAACTTGTTCGGCACCGTGCCCGGGCGCAAGTATGGTTGGCCGAAAAACCTCTTGCATGTGCGCGGGATCCCTAACTCTATTATCGACTTGCAACACCTTATCAAGCCTGCTTTTGGCTTTGTTGATGCCATCGTCACTATGGAAGGAGATGGCCCAATTAATGGCGATGCCAAACACTTGGGCTATATCGTTTTAGGCCAAGACTTAGCGGCTATTGACGCCACCTGCGCCCGCATAATGAAACTTAAACCCACTGACTACAAATATTTGCGCATGGCCGGCGAAGTTGTTGGCAACATCGAAGAATCTGAAATTGACGTGATTGGCCCGACTGTTGCCACCATAGCCCAAACCTATGCCATGCCAATTACCTTTGGCAGCAACAAGGAACTACTCAAAGACGCGGGCAGCCAGGGCAGTTAGCGCCATAGCAAATTATTGATTCTTTGGTGCCTCAAGTGGGGAACTGCCGTTCAGTTCAAATCCTTTGGTAGGTTTGGAATTGGGCAATTCAGGAGCAGCCAAAGGCAAATAAAAATCTTGCATGCGCCCTTCATCAGGAAATTCTAGTACTACTTTGTAGTTCTCCTTAATGGCGCGAATCACCGACTCATCCCAATAATAATAGGGCTTAAGCAAACAACCATCACGTGAATTGATGACGATGGCACCATACTTTTTCTGGCAAATGCGCTCCTTAATTTCAGCCATATGTTTCTCAAACAGACCAGGCACCGCTTTCCATTTTTGCAAGAAGCAGGCTGGATCAACAAATTCAGGAACGGCCTCAAGATCAAGTGCGACAGAACAATCTTCGCAAAGCATCAGATCTTTATTGAAGCGCGCGTTCTTCATCACTTGGCGAGCGTCAATCATCGGTTCAACTGAGCGATTGAAACGACCACCAAGGTGAGCAATTACATAAATGGCAACGGCCAAAACCATAAACATAACGACCAGGTAGCGTCGCTTAACATGATCGACCGAAACCGCCACCAACCAAGCTGTTGGCCAAGCCAAGATGATGATCTCATCGACTTTAGCAAACTCTGCTCCGAGAGCATAAAAAACTTGCAGCGCCGCAAGACTAAATAAAGTACCAGCCAATACCAGGGCCGCTAGCTGATGGCGATAGGGCCCTTCACGACGCTCTCGATCTCTAAAATAACCAATCATTGCCAACACCAAAGCTATTGGTGAAAGCAAAAGTAAAAGGCAGTCTGAGCCCAACCAGGTGACATGAGAGCAAAAAGCATCCCAGAGAAAGGGCGCCCCCTGAGCAAAGGCCATATGAGCGAGAAAACCACCAGCGGTGGCACTATTAATTAGCCAGGCTGCTGCTATGGCAAGAAAAGCACTGAGAGCCATAAACAAAATTGAAAGCCGCCACTGTCGACCAATAATAAGCGCAGCCGCCACAGAGGGCACAACCAAGACAAAAGCTTGCTTAGTGAAAGCAGCCATCAAACAAAGAGTGGCCACCACTATTAAGCGCGGCAAGCGAAAAAGATTGTCGTCCTTTGGCTTGCGGGCTAAAACAAGATACTGCTGAACGGCCATAACCATAAACATCAGGCCGAGCATATCGACCCGACCACGAGAGGAATAAGCCCAGATCGTGTAAAACGATGACAAGGTCAATAGACCAAGCACCCGAGCTAGACGCGAGCAACCGCTAAGGGTAAAAACGCGATAAGAGATCACCAAAGTTATGATCGAACAAATCATGCTGACCATGCGCATCGGATAAAAAACCGGTCCAACTAATTTGAACAGCCAGCCCAGCAAAGCAAAATAAACCGGTGGATAAGCAATGCAATACCAAGGCTGATGCACCAGGCGGGCAAATTCATAAGCATTGCGGTTCTCAGATAGAGACAAAGATGCCCACATCGAAGCGCCTTCATCGGTCAAGGCATAAGGCGACAGCAAAGCCACCGACCAGCCCTGGTAGTACAAGAAGACTAGGGCCAAAAAGACGGCAGTCACTACCGGCCAGAGCAGTAGATTGTCGATGCGGCGATTTGAGGCTGTTGCCACGGGCCCTTGGCTTCCTTTGACTTAACTATCTGCACTGTTAATCACGTCTAGCTAGTTTAAACTATTCCCAGAGGCCTAGAGGCATGAGAGTAAAGGTTAAAGCAAGTGCTCCAAGTACTAAAAATTGCTGGCAAAGTCCTACTCTCACTCTGCCTCATCGCGCTCAACTCCAGCCATTCAGGCAGCAATGCTAGCGCCCAAACTAGCTCTTTCTATCATCCCGAAATCAAAGCAAAGCTGAAAAACGGCAAAGTGCTGCTATTCCCTTTGGGCCTTAGGCTTGGCACTTTACAATTGCCTCGCCAAGCGGGGCAGCGAGGCAAAAGCATCAGCGCCTGCGGTCGCGTTGAGTTACCGAGCCAAAGCCAGGTGATCCTTGTTCCCTCTAGCTATCTCCTGCAAAATCCAGACTTAATCAATGGTTTTAGCGGCGCCATATCTGGTATCGAGATCAAAAGCAAAGAAGGCACCCGATTGCTGCAACAGTTAGCCGCAAAAGAAACCATAGAGACCCTACGCATCAGCGGTACACGTCTTGATAGCGAGGTAATTTCAACTATCAACAGCCTGCCCCGCTTGAAGAATTTGCAGTTCGACCGAATTCAAGGGCTAGATACAGCAATTGCAGGCAAAATCAGGCCACTAAAGCAGCTCAATTCCTTGGCCCTGACAGCAAATACAATGGCACTCCTCAAAGAACTAGGGCAAGCAAAATTTTTGACAAAACTAGAACTGAGCAATGCCAACCTCACCCTGAGCGATTTCGCCATGCTGCAAAACCTACCCGCTCTTGAATTTCTAAGCATTCAAGAAAGTCAGTACGCCGACGCGGCCGTTGCTTACTTTCCCCGCTTCAAAAATTTAAAAATTCTCTGGCTGGGCAAGCGTCAGTGGTCAAAAGAAACAATGATGCAACTAGAAAAGCTGACCAACCTGGAAGAATTGCATGTGCAAGTAGCGACCGAAGAATTGCCCCTGTACGTAAAGTTATACAATGCCTTGCCAGGAATAGTGAAGCCATAATAGTCACTACCGGCGATATCACTCAAAGGCAGATTTAATCAGGCCCAGGCCACAAAAAGCCAAAAGTTTGCTACCATGAGCCCCAAGAAGCTGGCGCCACGGGAATTGTCACATGTTATTTGCTTGCCAATTGAAAACCGATACGAGATGGTAGATAAATCGGAGATCAACCAATCGGCGGGGTTCGCCCTGATCGCCATTTGTGTTCTGTTATTCTTGTCCGGCTTCAGCGCCTTAATTTACGAAGTCGTTTGGGTGCGCTCACTAGGCTTGGTGGTTGGCAACAGCACACAAGCAACCAGTTGCGTCCTGGCAGTTTTTCTCGGTGGTCTTTCGGTCGGCGCCCTGATCGGCGGAAAGCTGGCAGACAGAAAGAATTTTCCTCATTTACTGGCCTATGGATTACTAGAAATTAGCATTGGCATTGCCGCCATTCTAGTAACAGCCGGGCTCAGTGCCGCCAGCCTCTGGTTTCTCAAGACTGTTGACTTGTTTCCCAGCGGCTCAGCCTATCTAACCGTAGCAAGACTGCTTCTGGCCACTATCTTTATTTTGGTCCCGACCATATTTATGGGCGCTACCTTGCCTATCCTGACTAGATACTTTTCTGGCGTGCACGAGCGCGCCGCGCATTTCCTCACTCTTCTATATGGTCTCAATACCCTCGGGGCAGTTCTTGGCAGTCTGGCAGCAACTTTCGGCACCCTACCCTATCTAGGGGTATCGGGCACAACTTATTTTGCTGCCGCAGTAAATGGCACAGTCGGTCTATTGGCCTGTCTTGTATTTATCAAAACGAGAGGCCACAAGCCCCTGGGCGAGAGCCCCAGCCCAACGACAAAAGAAATTCAACCAAGCCATGAAAAAATAAATCTTCAAGCCATCTATTGCACATCAGCTTTGACTGGCTTTACAGCGCTAGCCTATGAAGTTCTCTACATTCGTTTTATCAGATTCTATACAGATTCAAGCACCTACAGCTTTGCCTTGATGGTTAGCTCATTTCTCTTTGGCCTGGCCATAGGCAGCTGGATCAACAACAAATTTCTAGCGAAAGCTAATGAGCGCAGTGATGGCGCCCTCTACCAGATGCGCCTCTTAGGCCTAATTCAATTTTCGGTAGCAGCTGTCTCGGCTATTGGTTTCCTCTGCCTGCCAGGAGTATTAGTGTTCAAGGCCTTCTTCATGATGCATGACATCCAAGGGCTTTTGTTCCAAGTCATATCCGCCTTTACTTATATGATTTTCCCAGCCACCCTCATTGGCATTTCCTTCCCCGCTATTGGCGGCATTGCTGCCAGCCAAACCAAGGAGGTTGGCAATGCGGTTGGCCGCGTCTATGCCGCTAATACCCTCGGCTGCATCTTCGGCTCGGCCCTCACCGGGCTGGCCTTCTTGCCCCTGATGGGCTCACAACTAACCTTTGAACTAATGATGATTTTGTCAGTTTGCACTGGCATCGTCTGCCTCCTTAGCGCTGAGCCAAAAAAGGCCAAATACAAACTTTTTATAGCACCATTGCTGGTGCTAGTGCTGTTCTTAACATTGGTACCACAAAACTATCTAGAAAACTCATACGCCCTGCTGATGAGTGGCAAAATAGAGAAATGCAAAGACGACGCTGGGGCCAAAGTATTGCTCTTTGATCAGAGCGGAGTTAAGAGACTAATCGTCAACGGCACATTTTACTCAAGCACAGTGGTGACTGCCCAACGCTACATGAGAGTGATTGGAGAACTGCCCGTACTGCTCCATGACAATCCCAAGAATGTCCTCAGTGTCTGTTTTGGCATTGGCACCACCAGTGGTTCTATAGTCAAACACCCCGACGTCGAGCACCTCGATATCGTTGAACTATCTCCCACGGTCATAGAATTCGGCCAATATTTCAAACCTACCAATGGTGATGTTCTCGCCAATCCGAAACAAACGGTTCATATAGAAGATGGGCGCAATTACTTACTGCGCAAAGAAAACAAATATGATGTCATTTCGTTTGAAGCACCACCACCCTGTGATGCCGGAGTCGTTAGTCTTTATTCTAAAGAATTCTACGAACTCTGCAAAAGTCGCCTGAACAAAGCCGGCCTGATTTGCCAGTGGATGCCGATGGAGACTGAATCTGCACCTCTATGGAAAATGATGATCAAGACTATGATGGTAGTCTTTCCTTATGTCACTGTTTGGAATCCCGATTCAGGCGAAGCCATTGTTATTGCCTCCATGGAACCAATCAAATTTGACATAAACAAAGTGCAAGCAAAGCTCGATCGCACCCCGCTGGTGCAAACCAGCTTAGAAGAAGTGGGCCTGGGCAATGCCTACGCCCTGGCCTCCACCTTCCTCATGGACGGCGAGCCCATGGCCAAATACTTAGCAGATACTGCGGTAATCACCGACGACCGCCCCTACCTGGAGTTCTTCTTGCCTTTCAGCGGCCCCTCACTGTGCGCCAAAGACCTAGAGTCAGTCGGCAGCAAACCCAGTGACATACTGGCCAACGAACAATACGACCACGAACTATTCGCTAAGAATGTTCAGGCTATTAACTACATGCGCAGCGCCGCTCAAGCCCTGTCAATCGAAAACAAGCCAGATAAGGCCCATGCCTTCCTGGAAAAAGCCCTGGCACTTTTGCCCGACAATAAATTCTTCCAGTGGGCAGTAGCACACCCTAAACAGCACTAAAACTAAGTTGAGCGCTTGCGCGCCTCGCGCAGAAGCTCGACCAAGGGTATTGTAAAAGAGACCGGCAGGTCGATTCCTGGCACCTTGGTCGACACTTCCATGACAATTTGCTTGCTGGGGTCACGCATCAAGACCGCATTACCGTTGATGGGTACGGTGAGCTTACCCAAAAAGGTCTTGAAGCGGAGAGAAAAACCCTCATTGAAGCTACACCGCAGACCATTTTTCTCTTTATCGAAGAGGGCCTGAAAATGGACACGGTTGGCAATACAGACCGACTCAAGCTCAACAAAGGGAGCTACTTTTTGCTTAAATGGCAATTCTTTCTCGTTTTTCAAGCGCATGTCAACTTCAATCTCGGCCGGCGGCCGGGGCGTGATGTTGAAAGACTCAACTTCGCTGAAATCTTTGGCCAAATCGTTGACCATTTCCACCGCTGATTGCAGACTGGTTTTACCCTGATGGGCCATCTTGTTGAGCGACTGCCAAGCGCCACCGAAAGCAATCTGAGCGGCGGTACGATGCTCAGGGCCAAACATATCCTGCAGCTTGCGCTCCATCTCGCTGTAGAGCAATCGGCTCATTTTTGCGGTTTCACTCTCTTCACTGCCAGTCATGGTCTATCACTGCCTTTGTCCACAAGCCTTTCAGCTAATCGTAGCGACTCTATTCAATATTTTATCAATAAGCTTATAATTTGCTTCGATCCCACCAAGCGAGCCTTCATTGCCAGTAAAGAATATAGCTGTTATGAGCATCTGCTGGAAGAAGCAATGAAAAAGTTTGTATTGCCTACTTTTATCACTGTCTATTTGTTAGCGCTGCTAATGGTTGGGCTCTTTATCTTCAACGTTGCCTTGAAAGAAATGCTTGAAAATCGCATGCTTTTATCGGTAACCAACGGCGTATTAAAAGTGCAAGACTTTGTGCGCTACTATCTCTCCGGACACATTGCCGCTTCAGTTGACGCCCATAGAGTCTATGAGACTGCGGTGCAAAACCGCTATTTTCACGACCTGGTTTTAGCAAACATTGGCTTTGCCGCTAACGATCAGCTGCTCACCCATTACACTCCCATTGTCTTTCCCTTCTGTCTCGCCCTGGCTATGTTGCCCTTGAATCAGGCCTACATAGTCTTTTTTGTGGTCAGTGTCATTGCTCTAAGCTTCTCGCTTCCCCTGGCACTAAATGCTCTGGGTAAAAGACCCTGGCTAATAATTATCGCCACCATGATTGCTGTCACCTGCAATTCGCAAGCAGTGATCGCCATTCGCATGGGTCAGCCATCATGGCTCATCCTCGCCCTCGAGTGCCTATTCTACTGGAGTTGGTTAAAGAAAAAGGATTGGCTCACCGGCTTATCTGTCGGCTTACTATTTTTCAAACCACACTACGGCCTCTATTTCTTAACTCCACTGGTGGTGGCACGCCGCTGGCCCGCCTTACTCTGCTGTGCTGCGACGGTGAGCTTACTTCTTGGCCTGGGTGGCTTAATAATTGGCTTTGATAATGTCATTAACTATCCCCAAGTAATTCTAAAAAACGACGGTGAAATTGTTTGGCATGGCATAGTTTCGCTGCGCTATATAGTCAACATCTTCTATCCCAACGCCCAGGCGGTAAAGATTTCGCTTGTGGTGATGGCCGTTGGCTTGTTTGTGAACTTACTAATTTGGTGGCAAGAAAAGAAATACCAACTGAATCAGACCTGGCTGATTTGCTGCACCGTACTGCTCTGTCTCTTCACCAGCCCCCATACTTACCACTACGACTTAACCATGTTGGGCTTGCTAGCAGTAAGCCTCGCTTCAGTTAAGGATTTTCACCACAAAGCAGCCAAAATTAGCTTCGCCATCTATCGTTTTATTCTAATAGCCTATCCTGGCTTTTCCTGGCTCTCTCTCTATTGGTCGCGCACCGAACATGGCGCTTACTACGACCCCTTACAGTCACTCATGGCCATTGCTATGAATGGCACCCTATTGACACTAGCTTTGATCTGTCTATTTGACAGGCCAAAAGTAGAGCAAGGACAAAATTAAAGCAGATAGAACCAGAACTGCGTACCAGCCACCTGCTGCCAGCCTGGCGGATAACGCTCGGGCGGATGATCACCGTTAGCATAGGTCAATATTTTGATGTGGCGCTGACGCAAGGCCTGATAAAGACTGGCTCTCTTACTCTCCGAAATCTGCCAAAAAGTAGCGTCGTCGATAATGTCAGCGACGATACGAAACTGCCCCATCTGAGCCCAACCAACCTTACGCAAAGGGTCCATATTGGCGAGCTGGTCACCAGGGGCAATACCTAACTCTGTTAGCCGTTGCAAGATCAAACAGTTTTCATTGACAGCGCTTTTCTCAAGAGTATGCAGTGTATTGCCCAGTTCAACCGTAAAACGCCACCCCATTCCGAGCAACGAGACAATAGTCGAAATAAGCAAAACCTTCCTCACCTTGCTGGTATCGGGCAGACGGATAGAGCCCAGCAAGCCCAAGAACCAAAGCACAAAGAAGCCTGGGAAATAACGCTCAGAATAGAGCGTATAGCAATTGAGACCAAGGCTATAGAGGGTTAAGCCAGCCAGAGAGGGAAGGAACAATGGCAAGCGACGAGCCATAGATATTAAGGTTATTGCCCTGCTGCGACAACCAAACAAAAGTACGAGCCAGCCGAAGAAGAGCCAGCCAAAGAAAAGCCGCACCAGCACTGATATCGAGGCCACAGTGGCAACAAATTGCATCACCCCATCAAAATATATTTTCACTCCATCGAACCAATAG
>Ga0209816_1003540_pt1 | contig 10684 bp, 9 predicted proteins | sample CoawatmetaG01DNA_FD_187509 | JGI IMG/M metagenome (GOLD analysis project Ga0209816, IMG submission 187509) | Marine microbial communities from the West Antarctic Peninsula - Coastal water metaG017-DNA (SPAdes) (version 2) | ecosystem: Environmental > Aquatic > Marine > Coastal ... | reverse complement strand
TTCCAAGTGGCTGATCGTGACAGCTATAACTACGCTTCACACTTCCATCAGGTTCACGTATAATAATACTACGATAACCACTGCTACATTCCCAACCTTCAAACTTGTTAAAGTTAAACGCATTAAAACGTTCTGCTTGGTCCATATAGTATGGATCACCTTTATCATCTCTAAATTCTACCTGCATGTTCCAAGGTACTTTTGCTGTTTGCTTACGATAGTGATCATCTTGGTCAATTTTAAATGTTGGCTTAGGACGATCAACTACATTAGCTTCTGCAGCTTTGACTTCTGTGTATCCACGTTGTGGCATTCCATTGTGCAACTTCTCTAACATTTCAGGTGTATAACCATCTACAATTTTACTTGCTGTTGGATCACTTTGTGGTTTGAGTGTTACGTTAATACCTTGCTTATGAAAAAACAATGCATTTTCCCAATCACGGTCAAACCATTGTGGAACCATTACTTGATTAATAGTAACTTGTACATCATGTTGTTGACAGAAGATAAGTTTATCTGCAAAGTCTTGCATTTTCTCAGGTGTGTTAACGTGTTCAGTATGTAGACTAGCTGTAATACTTGCACGATGAAATTTGCTTGCATACTCAACATATGTCTTATGCCATTTAAGTGGACGACTCATGTTAGTAGTCATGTGTACACTTGTATAATTTGTGTTGTGTGCGTCATCACTTAGATGCTTTAACATATCTAAGTAACCAGGATGGAATGTAGGCTCACCTCCACTTAAACTAAAGTGGAAACTATTAAATCCACGCTCACGTGCTTGACGTTTAATCTCATCAATAGTCTTTAAGTTAAGCTCTATAGGCCTGTGGTCTTTTTTGTTACTTCTAGCATATGGCCAACAGTAGCTACAGTTGTAGTTACAAAATCTTCCTAATAGCCAGCTTACTGTAAACATGTCACGATAGAGCATGTTACGCTGTCCTACTCGAACTAGCTTGTCATATGGTGTAGCGGTAAAATCATACTCACTCCACTTTAAGTCGTTATTTTCCATCATCTATTCCTGTATTTATGTTATTGTATTTTATCCATTCGTCAACTGTATTAAACGAATCTACTCTATATCTATTTATATCTGGATTTATGTCTTTAAATTCTTTAATATCGAAGTTAAGCCATTGGTCATCAGTGTCTAGCTGTTTTAATATCAAGTCACGTAATATAAGATGCGACTCTGTTGTAAGGTGACCCATTCTAGCATCCCATTTTGCAAACGGTTCAATATCTTTGTTGCCATATATTAATGCATTTTCTAATCTATATATATCATGTAAACCTGTCATGGGCGAATTAAGATTTAACTTTATAGTGTTAGTTAATTGATCGCCTGGATTAAACGCAAGTATAAATTTAGCATCTGGTCGTACTTGCCTTATATGTGCAACACACAATTCCCAAAATAATATATCTCTTTCATTTGTAAATGGATATACATGTGTCATGTTATCTCGTATTGCTCCAAGCAGCTTATGCATCATTGGATCATTTTTCCACTCTCTCATAAACTGTTCAGCTGATGCAGCGTTTGTTATTTTAAACTGTTGATTATTGACATTAAATGTATGTCTTCCTACATGTGTAATAACAACAATAATTTTATCATATTTTTGTTGATGTTCTAAAAATGTTGTTAAGCAATGTTGCACATCTGCTCCACCTGCTGCATGTGTTGTTGTATTAAATGGAAGCAATGAGCCCCAACATGGATATTCTTTTCTTATATCGTCTACTGTTAGATCCGCTGGCCACACATTTCTATTAGTAACTGCTCTACTAAAATGCTCGGCATAGCTATCTCCAAATATTCCTAGTGTTTTCATAATATTATATTATTGTAGGTTAGCCAATTAGTAACCGAAGCATGTTTACTAACAAAATATTTCTTTACATCTGGATTTATACCTTCAAATTCTTTTAGATCAATATTAAGATATAACTCATCTGTTTTAAGCCATTTCTTAATTTGTCCTGCTAAAATCTTATGTGACTCACTTGTTAAATGACATTGTCTTGCATCAGCATATGGTACCTGTGCAGGTGGAGTATAATTCATAATGTTATCTTCAATATGCATAATATCTGACAAGCTAACTCCCTTTCTCACCCTACGATAGTTTGTTTCTCTTTTCACAGGACCATCATCTAGCGGAACCCAAAATTCAGGAACGTCTGAAAATGCTTTTATAAATTTAACATCTGGTCTAATTTGTTTAATGCGGTCTATTATTAAGTTATAAATAATCCACTCTCTTTCTAAAAATCCATCTGTTGCACATAATTCATGCCATTTTTCTAACCCTGAATATATATGATAAAGTTCTACTCCTTGTGCAGAAGAATCATTTACAAATGTTGCTTTTGCATTTTTACAAGACGCTATATTTGACGTGGTCAAGGGGTGACTCAAATCAGATATTTTGTCGTGGTATAAGCCCCAATCATAGTTGATAGTTATTCTACCATCTGACGTTAATATAAAAATAATTGTATCGTATAATTCATGATATTTTTCAAATTGTACAAAACTCCAAAGCAAATCAGTTCCAGGAAATCCATGTGTTTTTACTGAATTATTGTCATCTCTTATATATTCCATGAACGTTGGGAATTCTCGTAGGAATTCTTCCTTGCCTTCATCCTGGTGAAATTTTTCTCCTGTGTCAATTGATGCTCGGATATGAGGGTAATGTCTGTGTGCAAAACTATCCCCAAAAACTCCTATATTATTCATCATCTAACTCCGTTATTGTCTCATTAAACTTAGTAAATGCTTCATATTTCTCTGCATGTTTGTTATTATCTATTGACGATTGCAGCCAACTAATAGCTCCGTTTAAATGTGTTTCTAACATGAATCTCCTATCAACATCAGCTCTTTCAGGCGTGTTTAAGCTATCAAATACCCGTTTTAAGCCGTCTATTCCGGTTTGTAGCTGTTCAGGGCTTAGTACGTTAGCATGCAAGAAATCCGGCCATTGTACACGGCTTGTATGCCAATGTATGCCTAATTCAAACACAATTGCTTCAGCTGTTTCGCCTAATTCCATTGCATTCATGCCACTAATACATGTGGTTCCTTTAATAACATCTAAGTTAGTTAACTCTGAATTAATTAGTTTGATGTTACTCTTTAGCAATTCCCAATCAGATCCACGTCTTATTTTAGCATTTAACTCCTTGTGTCCGTCTATGCTAATAGTGAGTTTAATGCTTTTAAATTTCTTCCACAAGTCGATTACGTTATGTTTACCCATTTTCATTATGCTTAAATTTGTACTGTATTTTAGTGTAACATTTTCAGGGTGCGGAATGCTTTCTAACACACGATAGTGAATTGGATCCATAAGTGGCTCACCACCGGCAAATTCAATTTCTTCAATGTGTTCCATTAGTTCAACTAGATGCCCAACAAAGTGTTCATCTTTTTCGTATAAGTTCATAACCCTAGTTTTTCTTAGGTCGTTGCTTTCTACAATTTCTTCTATATAGTCTTGATCGCCATCGCTATAAAACTTTTTAACTTTGTCCCAATCTTGCATCCATTTTGAACTATCCTTAGGCCAACACATACGACATTTGAAATTACATACGTTGCTTAGTTTTAATTCAATAAGAGGAATTTTAAATTCAACTTCTCTATGCCTAAGGTAATGTTTTACAGGGTTTCTATAAGTATCCTTTGCCATTAGGTCAGTAAGTCTGTTTAAACGTAAACTAACAATATCGTTGTCTTCCATTTTCCAACAATTACTGCATTGCGTATTCTTGTTGCCTAGTATTAAATCATCACGCACTTGGTTCATTTCTTCACTGTGCCAATATTCTTTAAGATTAAAATCAGGATCTTTTATGTTTGGATTAGTTCCGCCTTTTGGAGGCTGAGCTCTACAGCATAGTTTAATTTCACCATGCGGCATAGTACTAATGTGAGAAAATGGTAATGGACAGAATGTATCTTTGCTTACTGGCAGACCTTTTAATTTGCCTACAGCGTTTTCATAAAAACTTTCATATTTGCTTAGTTTATTCATCGTTTCCTATCCTTAATTTGTGTACATAGTCTGGTAATGCTTTAGATAGTTGTACATCTGCTGAACATATGCATCTAGGTTTATTGCATATAATAGTTTCAGTTGGCATCTCAAATCCATCATAAATGTTTCCAAGTTTGCCGCCTACTTTACATATAGCTCTGTATACATCACCTGTGTTGCTTATGGTGATATTTTGTACGCCGGCCCAGCATTCCCATCCACGGAAATCATTTTCATCACGTGCCATCACACTGTTTGCATTATCTTCTTCGCTTGTGCCGTCTTCGTAGTGTATTATAATATTTTTAAAATTACTCATTATCGTTATCCTTGTATCTACTAAAAATAGTATCCATTGGCTCTAATAATTCTTCCCAATTTTCAAGTGGGTCTTCGCCAATAGCACGGCACAAATTTTCATATTCGTTTCTATCATGATCTAGTAATTTATCAATTTTTAAACAATATACTGGTGCTATTTTATTAAGTTGTGGGAAGCACTGAATTTGATCTGATAAATCAGCAAGCATGTGGAGTAGTCTATTATCATGTTCACCATGTCCCCAAATCTCAGCAGGTCCTTGTTTTAAATCTGTCAGTCTGTCAGCCATCATATGTATCGATTTTCCAAGTGGCGTAGCTACAGTTAACACAATATTTAATTTTATTGAAGTTTCATCGGTTATTTCTAATTTAGAAATAAAGTTTTTGGTTGATTCTTCTTCAAATAAATCTAAGAAACTCACTTTGTGATGGTGGCTAAATTTTACAGCAACTTTTTCATTAAAAGGCCATCGTGGTGTTGCCTTGTTTATGTATTCTTTATATGACATATTTGATTCCCACCACGACAGTGAATATGGTGGGATATTCATATGTAGAGGATAATCAACAGATGCTGGAATAGACTCAATATCGTTTGGTAGGATTACCGGAGGAGATGTGTCTGGCGTTTCACCTGATATAACTACAGCACTTTTTGAAAAATTACAGTGTTGATCAATAAACCAAGTTGCCCAAGTACCTGGGAGCCCTAGTGAGTGATACACAAAATATAACGACGGGGAACTCATTTAGTATCTCTCCAATATGGTTTTAATAATTCAAAGTATGCACTGAATGTATCTTCAAACTTTTCTTTTCTTAACTCGTCTAATTTAATAGTCTGGTCTACAAATCTATTAAATGTATCTTTATGTGGGGTGCTGTCAAATGCTAAGAATTTAAGTCCTGCTTGTACCCACTGACTCGGGTCGTCTTTTAATTTTAGAAGTATAGCATTTTTTATTTCAATCGGCAACATTCTGCAATCAGTTGATCCACCTGTAACAAAATGATCATGGTACTTAGTTAGTGGAAATCCTAATGCTAAAAACTCTGCTTCAATTTCATCTAAATAAAATATATTATAAACACTTATTGTTGGATCAAGATTCACTTCTATTTTATTATGTTCTTGTTTTTGCTGAAACATTTTAATGTTTTCTTTTACTTCGTTCCATTTTGCTAACTTACGTTGATACTCGAATCTCGGTCCGATGTCGTCGATGCTTATACCAAATATAACTTTTTTAAATTTACTGTAGAGTTTAAACTGTTCTTCAGTAGGAAAGTATGTACCGTTAGTGTTGTATGCTATTTCAATTTCACTTGTGTCAGTGTCACTGTTAACTAGTCGTTCTAACAACTGAAAATGCTCAGGTACCATAAACGGCTCACCACCCATAAAGTGTATAAACTCAATTGACTCTAGTTGTTTAATATCATTCCACATTTTAGGATCGTCGATCCAATCACATGATTGTGTGTAATTATATGCAAATGTTTCTTTAAACTTTTGATCAGGACTTGACAATGCAGCAGCATCCTTTGTCCATGAGCTGCTATTATGTACTCCACATATTCTGCATTTTAAATTACATCTATTTCCTGGCTTTACTTCAAGCCATTTTAATTCTGCTTCAGGTTCCTTACCATTCATTACATCAGTGGTAAATTCTAATGTGTGCTTGTTAAATGTTGAGAATTTTGCACGTATACTGTATGGGTCACTCCAACAAACTGCACAATTAGGATGCTGTTCATTGTTCTTAAATGCCTCTACAAGTTCTACTCTTGCTGAATCGTTATAAACTTCTTCTATAGTTTTATCTCTAATGTTTAAATGCGTCCCATCATTATTTTTAAGTTCATCGCCCATACAACAAGGCCTTATGTCACCATTGGCTTCTATTGCCATATGTATAAATGGCAATGCACAAAAGTTATTGCCTGGTTTGGTTATCCATTTTACCGCTTCATCTTTTGCACTAAGTTTATCCATTTTTTGTTAACCACTCCTCTTCTTCGGGACTATAATATTGCCCTGCAAACTTTTCAGTTTCTTCGTGTGTTGGATGAATCCCTTCCATGCCATCTGCATGTGGTTTATTCCAGCCTGTGCGATTCATGTTAACACGCGGTCTAATTTTACGAATAGTATATTCTACTCCACATTCTTTTAGTTCGTTTATAATTTCTAAACATTCTTTCATTTTACCTGGCAACGCCATAATATGCACATGCATGCCTTTGTATTGATCTTTAGCCCTGTATTCTAATATCTCTTTCCACATGCCTGTGATGTTGTTAATAACCTTATCATGGTATGCAAATTCAAAGTGATAGCTAATAACTACGTAATGTAAATATGGCAATGCTTTCTTATATATCTTAGGTGGTGGACTTCCGTTGGTAGTTACACTTAATCTGTATACGCCATTCTCTTTAGCATACTTCATCATATCAATAAAATGTGGATGCACAAATGGCTCACCACCTGTAAAACTAATCTTAATCTTTTTGCCATTAGCAGCGGCAACGATTTTATCTATTGTACCGGTGTACACTTCCCAACTCATATGGTCACTAGTTTTGTTGTGTAATTCGTTACCACAGTAGCTACAATTGTAGTTACAACGTTTACCTAGATTCCATTCTATGCGAAGAAGTTCGTCCTTGGGTGCATGGTTGTCTTCAATTCCTACTAGCATTAAAAATGATCCTTTAGTTCTGGTACTGCGTCAATGACATTATCATCTCGCATCTTGTCCAAGTCATTTGTGAAGTTAATAAACACTTCCCATAGCTCTGGCTCAAATTTTCTATTCTTCATACTCTCCACTAAGTTATCAAAATCACTAAACAATGATAAATTCTCAATTGCTAGGTCTCTTAAATCGTCTGGTAAATTTAATGGGCTCAAGTATGCTGGTTTGTTACAGATGGTAGTAAACGCACTGTTAGCATCTACTCTATTATATCTATCCTCTAAATCGTGTAAGTAAAGATACAAGTCAGGCAGGTTAAACACGTTGTAGTTTTGCAATGTTACGTTAAACATAATTTGAACATTTTCTAATTTGTCGTACACTGCTAGTGTTTTCTCAAAATCTTCTATTTGATACTTTCCACCTCGTATGTAACTGTATAGCTTTCCAGTGCCTTCGATACTAAAACATATGCTTACACGTTTAAAATGTGAGAGTAAGTTTAAAATCTTAGGGTTTTGTACTGTACCATTTGTTGTGTAAAACAATTCAATGTCAGTCATATCTTCATCAATAAGCCACTGTAAGAATTGATTGTGATGTTTGGCCATCATAGGCTCTCCGCCTTTAAAGTCAATGCGTTTAACATCCTTTAAGTGAGGTAGCATGTTGCGTAAATCCTCTAGTCCATACTGTTGCAATGGAACTGGGTTACTGTTCTTTTCATAACGCTTGTCTATTTTTGCCAGGGCTAGTTCTTCTTCAAACCAACTGTTACTTGCCCAACTGCCACACATGCGACACTTGAGATTACATACATTTGATAGGTTAATATCTGCTTGATAGAACTTAGGGCTAGGCACACTAATTTCTGTTGGAGTAATACCTTTTTTAAAGTCTGCATCAAATTTCATAAATTTCTTATTAAACCATAAGCGTCTACTTTGTCCAACTAGGTCTTCACGTTCCCAACAACTGTTACAAGCACTGGGTTGTTCACCGTTAAGGAATTGCTTACGTAAGTCTTGCATACGCTCACTGTTAAAGTTTTCCATGATAGTATCATGTTCTGTGTTTGGCTGTCTGCCTTTGTTACTAAATTGACAACAAGGTTTCACATCACCATCAGCACTTAATGTAATACCGTGCCAAGGCATGTGGCAGAACTTACTCTTAGGGCCACCTTCACCTAATACTGGCCATTCTGTCTGTATAGGGTCAATGCTTAGTTCGTTTACGTTTAAATTATACGGCATATTAATTACATATTCAATCATGTCTACTGCGTCAGTTAACTGCATTACAGCTCTGCCTGGATGTTTGTGTGCATTATTCTGTAATGTACCAAATGTAACATAACTTACCTTAGGACCACCTTGCCATATGCTTTTTAAGCCTAATGCATTGCTTGTACTACGTAATGCCTTCTTTTCTTGCTGATAGTGCCAATCAGAACCTTTAGTGGCTCTGTCTGTGGTACTGCCTAAACTAACTATATGTAGTCGTTTAAGATTCTTTAAGGCATGCTTATAGACTACATCTAGTAGGAGAGTTTGGTGGTACTGCCATAATGCACTACAGTTAATAAAGACGTCATAGTTAAGAGCCTTTTCTGCTAGCTTATCTTTATAGCTATTTTGTGTTAAATCGTATCCCCAATCTGTTCTACTAACAAATTGTGTTTCAGGCCAGCGTTCAGCAATAGCTTGTGCTACTCCTTCTTCTGGATTTCCTGTACATATTATTTTTGGTTTATACATAATTTGTAAACTCCGGGCATGCATCCATTTTGTTAATATAATGATTGGTAATATATTGGTGCCCATTATCAGTTGGGTGGTTGCAAGTGTATACTGAATTAGGAACATGTTGTTTAAGTTCATCAACTATTGGTTTCTCAAATGAAACATTATTAATTTTATGCATTACGTTATCGTATAAACATTTGTGAACTTTTAATTCGTCTGAACCTCTAATAAATCCTTGATATATATTTCTTTTTAATATATCATGGCATATATTTGCATAACTTAACAATTGACCTTTGGCAAGTGCTTCATCATAAATGTTTTCAAAATACCATTTAATATGCTGAGTGTTGTCACCATTGTCTGCCCAATTATATGAAGCTTTTTTGTTATCTGTAGCATAAGCACGTCCAGGAAATGACCATTGCACAAGTATCTTATCGTGTTGTGTATCTATAAATCCATCGTCAACGTCTTTGATAATAGATGCAAACTGTTGATGAATATTAGTGCCAGGTTTACTTTTGTTTACAAGTTCTAATCCATAATGCTTTGCAATTTTATCAGGAGCTGCATCATTGCCTCCTGGTGGGGCAATTGCACCCGGCACATTGCTGCCACTATGTCCAAAGCTACAGAAATATGCAATTAATCTATACATAATTTATAAACTCCGGACACACGTCTAATAAATTGCCTTTTTGTAATTCATCTGTTTTCATATTATAATCTACAAACTCTTGCCACTTATCTTCGTACCAATTTTCAGCCCACATGTACGTAATGCAGTCGCTTACTTTTGGAATGTCTAAATAATTCTCTAAACGCTTTTCTGCCATTTGTTTTAAGTCTGTAGGCAATGTACGAATATTATACATCTCAGGGTGATTAAGAATATTTAAATATATATCTTTATCAGGAATACCTTTGCTACGAGTCCAATCAAACAGTTCACTCATTGCACACATGTTCAATACTTGTACAGTACAATGTACTTGAATATATACGTTTGGCAATGCTAATAGTTTGTCAAATGTTTCTACAATCTTTGGCCAGCTACTTGGATATCTTACATACCTATCTCTATCGCCGGTTGCATCAATACTGCAATTAAGTTGCACACCTTTAAAGTGGCTCCAGTAATCAATCATTTTTTGTGGAATGTTTGTTAGGTTAGTGTTGTATTTTAATTTAATACCGCTTGCTAAATCATTCTCAATGCAGTAATCAAATAATGCATACTGTGACGTTGCTAATGTAGGCTCTCCACCTGTTAAGTAAATTTCTTCAATTGTATGTGCTATCTCAACAAAGTTTAATCCAGTTTGTTTACGGTCTGGCCATTCTTTCATAACTTCCATGTAGTCTAATTCTTCACTGCTTAATGGGTCATTGGGTTCAAGTTTTGCAAGCCCAGTTACTTTGTTCCAGTCCTTAACCCACATACTACTGCTCCATGGATTACACATACGACACTTTAAGTTACATAAATTACCTAAGCGTAAATCTACGTAACGAATGTCTAGTGGAATTTCTTCTGCTACTTTTACATCTTCTTTGTACCATTTCTCATTGTAGCCTGCACGTGGACTGCGTATGCCTGCATCTTCTTCTCTAAAGCAACGTTGACATGTCTCTGGACGTTCGCCTGCTATAAACTGCTTACGAATGTTCTTATACCATTCACTGTTCCATACAGTGCTTATGTCATCTTTAAATATTCTGTATGCTTTTCCGCTACCATCATCATTGAGTACTTTATTATTTTGTGGGTTACTATTACAGCACACACGAAATCCACCGCCAGGGTTAACTGCGGCATGCATAAATGGTAATACAC
>Ga0209816_1003535_pt1 | contig 10695 bp, 15 predicted proteins | sample CoawatmetaG01DNA_FD_187509 | JGI IMG/M metagenome (GOLD analysis project Ga0209816, IMG submission 187509) | Marine microbial communities from the West Antarctic Peninsula - Coastal water metaG017-DNA (SPAdes) (version 2) | ecosystem: Environmental > Aquatic > Marine > Coastal ... | reverse complement strand
CAATTAACCACTCCGTACCTTTTTCTCCAAGAATATTACTGTGTCGTATTTTTTTGTAAGCCATTTACCTTTTTTTATCTGTAAGATTTTCTTCTACTAGCTCTATCGAATACTATTAATAAATCATCACCCGAAATCGTTACGTTCGGAATGTGAGTAGCACCACCACCACCAAAACTTCCGTTCGGTATAATCGTTCCTGATTGATTTGGTACGAATAATTCAGGTCCTTGCTCTCCTACTAAACTCATCTTTCCTACAGGTGGACTACCTCCGTTTGCGAACGACCCACCAATAAGAGATTTAAAGGTATCCCCAAACGAAAACACATTACCTGCACCTGCACCAATTCCTCCTAATCCAGTAAGTGCTAATAATCCTGCTAATATAGCCGTTTGAACAATCATTTTTGCTATACCTATAAGAAAATCCTTAACGAAACTACCAAACTTTTCACCAAAAGTAAGAGTTTCTTCAATCATTACTCCGTTAATCTCTACGAATCTAGTTTGTTTTTCAAATATATCAACAAAGCCACTAGCCATACTAGAGAATACACCTCTTATAGATTCATTTAAACCTACTATTTGTTCTTCAGCTAAACCCAAATCAAATCCAAAGAAAGATTGCATTCCTTCTTCGGGAGCATCTCCTTGTTGACCTTTAATTCCTGAAGGCTTAAAACCACCATCACCTACGCTAGATATTGTCTTAGGAGTTAATGTAGCTCCTATGTTTAGTTTTTGAAGGTCTATAAATGCGTCTTCAGCTGCTTTAATAGATTTTATTAATTCGTCTGCTGCTTCTTTAGCATCTATAAAGGCTTGAGGTGGTTTATGTGCTGACCAAGAATCTACCATAAAGGTACTAGACTCTTCAACATCATCCATAGCTAAAGATAAACTTGCTAAAGCTATTAAGACTGATGCTATTGCTAATGGAATAGCACCAAATGCTGTTACTAAAGCAGCTATTACCCCTATTACCGCACCTCCTACTGCTGTACCTGCAAAAGTAGTAAAAGCTAAAGATATACCTGCGAACATTCCTAATATCGCTGCTATAGCTAACAAAAGAACACCGATTGATGCTGCCAACTCACCTATAAATATTATATTTCTTTGCGTATGTGGCTCTAATTTAGTAAATGCAGTTGCTAATTCAGTTATTTTCTCAATAAAAGGAAGTAATTGTTCTACTATTAATTCACCTATAACTAGGTTCATAGCCTCTAAAGCCGAATTCATTACGGCTATTTTATTCTTGGTTGTTTCGGACATCTTTTCAGCCATATCATCCAAGACACCAGTATTAGTTCTGTAACCTTCCGTTAACTCATTTACTTTATCTAATTGATTAGATAGTATAAGTAATTGGTTAGATGCAGTTTCACCAACTAATTTAGTTGCATCATTTAAGGTCATTTCACCCGAAGCCATTTCAGTTAGAACTTCGTTAAATGGTTTACCAACCTCATTAAGTTTACTGAATATTTTTCTTAGACCTGTACCTGCTTTAGAAGCTTTAATACCATTATCCATAAGAACACCCATCATAGCAGATAGTTCTTCTATATCTACCCCTACTGCGTGTGCCGATGATCCTGCGTGACCGAAAGCAGTTGAGAAGGTGTTAAGAGCTACGGATGAATTGGCTGCGGCAGAAGCAAGGGTATTAGATACTCGTGCTGATTCATCAGATTCTAAATTAAAAGCGTTTAAAGAATTTGCGACTACGTTAGCTGCTAAGTTTAAATCTTCACCTGTAGCTAAAGCTAACTTAGCAACAGCTTCTTCCATCGCTAATATTTGCGATGGGTCAAATCCTTTTCTACCTAATGTTAATTGAAGGTCAGAGAATTGACGAGCAGTAAATCTAGTTTTTGCACCTAAATCTTTAGCTGCATTAGTAAGTTGTTCAAATTCTTCAGCCGTAGCACTAGTAACCACGTTAACCTTCATCATAGAGTCCTCAAACTCTACAAAGGTATTTACTGCGGCTTTACCTAGTGCAGCTAAAGGTGCTGTAATGGCAAAGGTTAACAACGACCCCATTCTAGCTGCTCCTGAAGCAAATTTAGCTAAAGAAGAATTAGCCTTACCTAAACCTGTTTCTAGCCCCTTGATATTGGCTGCTACAATTATCGAAATCGTTTTTAATCCACCCATTAGTTAAGTTTTTCTGCTTTTATTTTTTCGTACTTTTTAATAACATTCTCTATGTGTTCACGAGAGGCTATATTCTTTTTAGGCTTATTCTTGTTGTCCCAAGGGAGAGGTAATATTTCTGTGGGTTTTAGTTTCTTCTTAGAGTGAGGTGACAAACAAGCGTGTATAATTAATCTAGTTTGTTCCCATTCGTTCTGATTAACTTGTTCTCTAATATTGTGAAACCCTTCAAGTTTGTTGTTAAAAGAACGAGGGGTTAACTCATATAAATCTCTATAAGATAACCCCAACATTCCTAATCCTAATACTTCAAGTTTATCCCAATTTATGTCACCATCTTCAGAATCTACTTCCTCACCCTCGACTACTTTCCCTTACTCTGAGGTTGGTCAAATTGGAAAGCTTCGAATATTTCGTTTATCTTAGAAAACTCTTCATTATCTATCCATTCTTCAATGTCAGATATTTTGTAGTTGAACTTTTCGCTAATACTTTTAGCTCCGTGTTTTAATCCGTAATAAGCGATAATACCAACGTGGTCTATCTCTGATCCTAACTGATTTAATTCACTTAGTTTTAATTTGCACTTTCCGCAAATCTCTTTTAAACATAAGTAACTAAACCTAATAGGTCTTTCTTTTCCGCCTAATTCTACCTTTTTCATAATTGTTTGTTTCTAGTTGTTATTAATCTGTTCCTGTTGTTACTGCCGCTGTTCCTGTAAATGATGCCGAATAAGTTACATTCTCTTCAACTCCTGCATCCATAGATACACTTGTTACAAAAGCAGAGCCTTCATAAAACCTTTCAGTTGACCCTGATGTAGCTCTTTGAGCAAACCTAATAGTAACAGGGGTTGTACTTCCGATGTCATTAAAAAACTCTTGAAATTCTAAATCTGCATTAAAATCTTGTAAAGCATCAGTTGACATCTCAAAACTTTTAAGTCCTGGTAAGTGTTCCGCAAAGCCAAGAGAATCTTTGTTAGTTTTATCTCTTAATTCTGTGCTTACAGAAAAACTAGCTGATGTACTGAAAGCTACAGGTTCATAAGCATTAGCAGTTTCTCCCGAAGTAATTACGGTGACTGTTATTGCTCCTTCATCTATCGTAGCCGATCCATCTGCAAAACTTAAAGTGTTAACTAAGTCACCTGCAAATACATTTGTAAAATCTCTGTATTTAAAGTCACCATCTGTTACTTGAATTGACGATGTGTATGGTGTATTTGAAGTCGTTAATTTTGTATTAATAACACTTAAAAGACTAGTTCCATTATTAGTTGATGAGCCTGTTGTAATCTCAGCTAAATTTGCACCACTAGAATTTGTTGAATTAATTATTTTTATAGTTCCAGTTGCATTTAACGGTGAAGATTGTTTAATCCTAACCCTAGTTACTTGAGCTACATTACTAGGAGATTTTCTGTAAATTAATAAATCCGATGCGTTTTGAATTGCCATAATTTATGGATTTAAAAGTTAATTTGAAACTAATGATCCAGTTCCTGTTAAAGATAAAGAATAAGTTGAGTTTTCCTCTACACCTGCATCAATAGAAAAAGAAGTTATAAAAGCCTCTCCTGTATAAAATCTCTCTGTATTACCAAATGAAACTTCTACGGAAGGTGCTGCTGATAACATTTCTGTTATTATTTCTGTAGTATTTATATCGTTTGATCCTGCGGTTACGAAATCTGTAAATCCATCTCCTGATATTTCCCAAGACTTTAATCCTGCTAATGATTCTGAGAAACCTGCAGATGATTTTGTAGTCGAATCTCGTAATTCTCTTGATATACTTAAACTTGCACTTGTACAATGAAGAATTACATCCGCAGGAGTACTACCTGCTGTTGTGTTTATTTTTATTATTACGTCTGTTGCGTTTACTATAGCCATTTTGTTGTGTTTTAGTTGTTAGTTGTTAGTTCTTGATTATTAAACAGTTAAAAAATATTTCCTTATAATAAACTTCTGCCGAATTGTGATATTCATCACTTAACGAACTAAAGTTAAATTTAGCAGTATAAGATACAGACTCTTCAGTATAAGTTACTGAATATAAATCTAAAGCACCTACAACTGATTTTGCTTGATTATATGTAGTTATATAAGATTCTGCAAAACAAGATATTCTTATAACTACGTTGCACGATTTTAAAGAATTACCTTTCGATATAAAATTACTTACATCGTCAATGTTATATATAGTAGCAGGATAACTTGTAGTCTGATTTATAATAACAGGAAAGACTTTGTTATTGCCGTTATTAGCATCTGATGCGATAAAACGAGAATCTCCGTTTAACCTTGCTTGTATTTTTTGTCCTATTACTGCAAACATATCTATCTAAGTCCTGATTTCTTAATCATTTTTTCAAGTAATTTATTCAAATCCTTTTTTACTCTTGCTTGTATTATAGATTCCATTTGTATAGCAGTTTCTTTAAATACGTTTTTTCTAGGTCTTTGTTTTGCGTTACCTAAGATTTGCATCTCAGCTAAATTGTAACTATTCTTTCCTTTAACCCTTATTGGTGTAGTCCTTTTTTTCATTGGTCCTACAAATATTCCAGGCTCTCTAGAATTACGAGCAGTTGTAATACCTATTGTTTTCCAAGTAGGTGTTCTTCCTTGTTTACGAGTTCCTTTGAACCTGTTAAATTCTTTTTTATAAGCTCTTTGCATCCTTCTTGCAAGTAAGTTACCTGCGGGACGAAGTGCTTTATTTATTTCTGTTCTAGAATCTCTAGCTGATAAACCTAAAGCTTTAAACTTTGCTTTAATAGCTTGTACTCCTTTGACTCTTATTGCGTTAGATTTACTCAAATCTTAACTTATTGAGGTGTTAATATCTAATTTAACATATAACTCAATGTATTCTTTTCGAGGGTCTATAATATAACTTAATAATTCATATTCCTCGTTAGTACTATCGTCTACTATTTTAAAAGTAGGGTCTATGTTGGTAGCTATCTGTGCCGTATATCTTATTTGAATAAAAAACAAACCATAAGATTGTAATTGGTCACCTTCAAACTTTTCATTTATATTTCGTAATGAAGTAACTTTTTTAATTCCCCAAACCGTTGTAAGGGTGGGAAAAGATGACTCTACTCTTTCACCAAAAGTATTAGTATTAATTAATGGGTATTTTAATTTTAACCTTATGTTAAAGTCCCCTGCTTTTATGTTAGATATAAAACCCATAGACTATAGATAACATTTATAAGGTTGTAATAGTATCTCAGAAGCCATTGGAAACGCTCTCTTGCGGTCTTCTCTGAAATAGTACATATCGGCTACAATTAATTTAATAGCTTGTTTAATGGATACAGGTATATCTGCAGGTGCATCTCCAATTCCAGTTTTAAATTGAAAGTAAAAAATACCATCTTCTGATCCTGTCAATTCACTCTCATTAATAGCATTACTAGGCTTAGAGTTCATTTTAACCTGACAAGGGTTTAAGTTTTTATTTGAAGACCAATTATCATCTGAAAATAAAGTATAAGTTGATCCTACCGAAGCTAAATAACGTAATCCATCGTGCGTTGATGCGTTACCAGTTAAAGTAAATTTGCAATCGGGGTAATATAAGCTAAAATTACTTGGTAAAGCGTTAAACCACAATTTGTATTGAGTCGTAATAAAATGTCTATTACAATAGTTTTCAGCCATTATTGTAGCGGCAGCAATATAAGTAATTAATAAAGCATCTTCTGTAGTAGTATCTATTCTTAGTTGACTTTTAATCTCGTTTATTGTAACAACTTGACTGAAATCAGAATTTAAACCAACTCGCTCTAAGTTACCGTAAGTATTTCTACTAGGATTAAGGTATTCGTAGTTGCTAAAATCAAACATATAAGTTGTGTTCTGTATTAGTTTTAAGTAAAAAGAAAAGGGAAAGGGTTTTACCCCTCTCGCCTTTAATTAATCTAATTATTATGCAGTAAGCGTTGAAACAATATTTACACCTGCTTCTTTACTACCAGCAACATCTTGTGAAACAAGACCATCAAGTAATGTGCTTAAAATAATTCTTGTTCCTCCGTTAAGTGCTTGACTGTAAGGGTCTACTAGTAAATCTAATGATCCAAACATTGCCATATGTATTTTCTCCATATCGATCATCAATGCTCTTGCTCTAGTAGCAGAATTAGTATCATTACCAACATTGTTAGATACAATATAAGGAACATTAAGAACTCGTCTATCTTGTAAGTTAAGAGTTCCTGCTGATATACCCGAACCTGCTGTTCCTGAAACTTCAACCATTAATCCTTTGTATGCAGCACCATTCATTAACAACTTAACAGATTCTTTGTTAGTGTCGTTAAATTGAGTAATCATTAAATTAGTCATTGCTTGAATAGAAGCAATAGGTTGTACTACACCTGTACCTGCATTAGCCCATTTTGTACCAGCAGAAGGAGAGTCTAAGAAAATAGAAGTTGGTCCTTGTGCTGCATCACCAGCAGCCAATAAGTTTTTCTCAAATTCAGCCATTATTGCAGTAGCCATAGATCGTCTAAATGCAGCCTCAATAGTAGAGTTTTGTGCAAAAGCAGCGTTAGAAATATTAGTAGCAGCAATAATTGTGTTAGGAGTTAATTCTGCTCCACCAATAGCACCTGCTGGAGTATTAGTACCTGCGGCTTCAGCTTGAAATGAAGCAGTAATTCCTGTTACGATTGGCACTTTTTGTGAAGCACTTAAACCAGTATAGAAATTAGCTCCACCTGATACAAGGGCAGAAGCAGCGAACATATCATCAGTAAATGAACGAACATCAGAAGGAGAAGCAGAAGCTGTTAATCCTGTGTTATTACCACGAGATTCTAATACAGAATATGGAATACCAACACCTCTAAAATCTTGATTAGGGTTTTGTATTCTAGCTTCCTGGTCCATTTCCTTAACTAATCCAGAAACATTTCCTGATTTAGAAGCTTCAATAGCATCAAAGAAAGAATATGATCTTTCTTCTTTAGATGTACCTACACTTTGAGTTCCAAAAGAAACAGGACTAGAAGCTACCTCTGCGTTCAATTTTTCTTGACGCTCTACAACTTCAATGTCTTTAGCCATCTTGTCGATGCTAGTCATCATTCCATCATAAGATACTTGCTCGTCTGCACTAAAGTCACGAGATTCGTTTTTAGCCAAAGTAAGTAGGTCGTTTGCTTTTTCAATAGCTACACCTCTGTCTTGGCGAATTTCAATCGAATTTTTCATATTCGTTTTTTTAAGTTTAATTCGTTAGTTAATAAATTTAATTTTGAATCGTCAAATGACTCTTCACTATTTTGCTCCACCAATTCTGTTGGGACTTCTTCTTTTTCAAAAGCCTCTTTAGAACGAAGTGCAACATCGGTATTTGCGTAAGCTCCTACCCCTACAATAGAAACATCAACTAATCGACCAATCTGATTGATTTGTCTACGAGTCGTATCTCCGTCTTTACTCCAATCATCATCAGTCACAGTAAATGCAAATGAAGATTCATAAAGCAAACCTCTTTTCATAAGTTCTGCTACATCTCTACCAGTTGTTGTATCAGGTAAAGTAGCACTATATTTTAACCCTCGTTCATCTATTGATAAATCTAAAGTACCACCAATATTTCTATCCAACATTAAGTTAGGATCGTGATTGAAAGTTAAAATTACGTTATCTTCTAATCTACCATCGAATGCTCGTGTAGATATTGTTTCTCTAAAGCCTAAATCTCTACTATCAGTATCAAATAAAGCTGCGTAACCACTTACTCTAGTTTCTTTTGAATCTTCATCCATCCGAATCTCTAAGTTGCCGTTATATATTCTAGTTTCTTTGTTTTCCATAACTATATAGATTCTTTAGTATTAGTTCTAATTAATTATATCAATTCCGTTCTTAGACAATTCATTTAACCAAAGTTGTTCCCGAATATATGTTTTAACGTGAGCCTTTGTAGTTGTCATAACTTGATTAGGCTTTACTATTCCGTAAGCTTTTATTTGCAACTTTTCATTTCTACAAATAAAGTAGGTAGTCTTTGTTGGTTTATTTATTTCCATTATGCAGTTCCTCCATCAGTTATTGTCCATCCGTAAGTTGAAGTTAATGAATTACGAGCCGTTTCGGCTGCACCTCCTGCCGTAAATTTTGAATTTCCAAAATTAGGTTCACAATCTTGTTCTGGTTCTTGGTCTTCCCAACCAATTAATAAAGCATCATAATTAGCTGTGGATAGCGTTACACCTTCCATTACAACATCCATATTAGTTACATTTCTAATATCCCAATTGCTTAAATCTTGATTAAAACTAGTGCAATTCCTAAACATATTTGAAATTTTAGTAACAGAACTAACATCCCAATTGCTGATATCTCCGTTAAAGTTTGAACATTGTCTAAATGTTTTTTCAAGATTTGAGATTGATATTATTGGCTTGTCTGTAGCAGTAGAAGTTAAATTAGAGCAATTAAAAAAACTATTGTTATTTGTAAAGTTAAACTGTCCCCAATTACTTATATTGATAATCTTATCCTTATCTCCTGAATTATCAAATCTCCACCCTTTAACCTCACCCTTAATACTTATATTGTATACACCTGAAGAAGAATATTCGTGTAAAGTTTGGCTTTGATTGAAGGATGTAATATTATCTGTACTACCATCACCCCAATTCACAACAATAGAGATAGTTCCGCTGCTAATTAATGGCAATTGAAACTTATTGTTTGCCGAACCCGCCAACGCAGTATTAACTGTTAAATCAAAGTTAGCGTTAAAACTACTAGCTATTGCTCCGATTGTATTTTGTATGGCTATTATCATATTAGCTTAAAGCTACAATGTCTTGTGCAGTTGTTCCTGCAGCGTAAATTTTATTTACTTTAACTGGAAGAATACTTCCTGCTGCCACCGCTACAAATATAATTCCTGTACCTAAATCTGCTACATCAACCTTTACGTTACCTGCAACACCAATGTATAACATCTTTTCTACTAATGTTACATCAGAACTTACCGCTCCACCACTATCTACTGATACTGCTTCGGTAGCTTGTAATTTAATTTGATTTAAAGCCATAACTATATTTCTCTTTTAGTTGATTCGCCTAATTTATCTAAAGGCATCATATTACTTTGCATATAAACTTTTTCACTTTCGCCACCCATAGAGTTCATATCTTCGAACGCTCTAACTTCATCAGGAGTTAATACACCGATGTTTAGTAAAGTTCTATAGTAATCTGCTCTTGACTTTGAATCACCTCTTAAAAGGGCTGTAACATTAAATTTGAAATATTGAGAACCTTTTTTATTGAAAGGAATTAATTTTTGGTTTAAAGCCATTTCAATTCTCTTAATCCAAGGTGTAATCGTATGGACCACAAAATCTATTTGTTGTGCTTCAATATTACTGTAAGTTGCTGAGGACAAGTCATTTACAAGATGATTCGGTACTCTAAAGATACGACAAATATCGCTAACTTGATATTGTCTAGTTTCTAAGAATTGTGCTTGATTGTTTGGAATCTGCCTAGCAGTAAAGTCCATTCCTTCTTCAAGGATAGCTGTTTTACCTGCATTGATTGAACCGCTATAAGTTTGATTCCAACTTGCTCTAAGTCGTTTAGCCGTTTCAGGTTTAAGTGTTCCAGGATGGGTGATGACACCCCCGACTGAAGCCGAATTTTTAAAGAATGATCCTGCAAATTGCTCTATAGATAAAGATACACCTAAAGATTCTGCTGAAGTTTGTATTGGGCTTTTACCCATAATACCATCAGTTGATAAACCCTTTATGTGTAGCATATTGTCAGAGGTTACTTTACCTGTAATCGGATAAGGTACAACTTCATTTTGCTCAATATTATAGTAAACTTCCCTACCATCAGGTGATATATAAACACTTACATCATTAGATTGTATAGGTATGATTTGAGTAGGTAAACCTCCGTTGTTTCTTTCGATGTAAGCAAAGAAATTACCATCTAAACATAAATCAACTAAAGCTTTTTCAAAGAAGCTAAATGAATTAAAAAGTGTAGATGGTTGTTCGCCTATTAGAGAGTGGAGTGGATTGTCAGATAAAATAAACCTCTTATTGCTTTCATCTTTTTCGTATAAAGATATTGGTAAAGAAGCAATAGTTTCTGAAATTACTTTAACGCAACTCCAAACGGTTGATAATTGTAAAGCACGTTCTTTAGTTATGGCTTGACCTGAACTGTTACCAGTAAAGGATTGACCGCTTAAACTTGTGTTATAAAACCTTTCTTCGGTAGGTTGTACCTGTGGTTTTCTCTTAAAAAAATCTAATAATGTAGCCAATTCTTTATGAGTTTAATGCCTTTATCCATATACATATATACAAATATACGTTTTGTGAACCATTATTTGTATTTATTTTTCAAGTATTTATTGATTTTTTCTAAACTTTTGTAAATTTGTCTATTAGAAACACCCTTAATAGTAGCTATTTCTGACACTTTTAAATTGCAAACAAACCTTAAATTAACTAAAT
>Ga0209816_1003532_pt1 | contig 10704 bp, 7 predicted proteins | sample CoawatmetaG01DNA_FD_187509 | JGI IMG/M metagenome (GOLD analysis project Ga0209816, IMG submission 187509) | Marine microbial communities from the West Antarctic Peninsula - Coastal water metaG017-DNA (SPAdes) (version 2) | ecosystem: Environmental > Aquatic > Marine > Coastal ... | reverse complement strand
TCGTGAAATGGGCGCGTTGGGACTGTTGGGCGCTACCATTGACGGCTATGGCTGCCCTGGCGTGGACTACACGTCCTATGGCCTTATCGCCCGAGAAGTGGAGCGGATAGATTCCGGTTACCGATCTATGATGAGCGTCCAGTCCTCATTAGTGATGTATCCTATTTATGCTTATGGCAGCGAGGCACAGCGAGAGAAATATCTTCCAAAACTTGCCACCGGTGAGTGGGTTGGTTGTTTTGGTTTGACTGAACCGGACCATGGCTCTGACCCCAGCGGCATGGTGACGCGGGCCAGAAGTGTCGACAGCGGTTACCAGATCAGCGGCGCAAAGATGTGGATTACCAACAGTCCGATTGCTGATGTTTTTGTCATTTGGGCAAAAACGGACGATGATAAAATTCGCGGGTTTATTCTGGAACGGGGTATGGCCGGGCTGAGTGCGCCGACGATAGAAGGGAAGCTTGCCCTGCGCACTTCCGTCACGGGACAAATTATTATGCAGGACGTGTTCGTATCGGAGGCGCAATTGCTGCCGGATGTTGAGGGTCTCAAGGGCCCCTTTGGGTGTCTTAATAACGCACGCTATGGAATCAGCTGGGGCGCCATCGGCGCCGCCGAAACCTGCTGGCACACCGCGCGGGACTATACCCTGTCGCGCATTCAGTTCGGCCGTCCGCTGGCGGCGAACCAACTGGTGCAGTTAAAACTGGCGGATATGCAGACTGAAATTAGTCTCGCATTACAGGGTTGTTTTCGCGCAGGACAGTTGATGGATGCCGGACAAGTCGCGCCAGAGCTGATCTCCCTGATCAAGCGCAACTCCTGTGGAAAATCTCTCGCCATTGCCCGCCAGGCGCGGGACATGCTCGGGGGCAACGGCATCTCTGATGAGTACCCCATAATGCGACACATGGTCAACCTTGAGGTGGTCAATACGTATGAAGGCACACAGGATATTCATGCATTGATACTCGGGCGTACGCAGACAGATATACCGGCATTTTAACGCTGACCTCTCACACTCTTCTCGAAAACGGGCTCCGACAGTTTTTTGAGATGGCCAGTGCGACCTTGTAAGGCGTGTTGGCGGCGGTGCTGCTTCACCCGGCTAGAACGGTAATCCTGCATCAATGTTGTGGTTAGAGTCCGCCGGAGTCGGCATACCTTCGGTGTGGACTATGCCATTGAGCTCCTGTTGGATTGACAAGACGTTATCAGGAGCCGCAAAAAACTGGGAATACCACTTGCGCCCGATACGGAACGGACCGTCAGTTTTCATCTGCATAATTTTCAGTGCTGGCTTTTTGTTTTGCCACACATTGAAGTCTGCACCAAACGCTTCTAGTGCTCCCGCCTGAGCTTGCTTGGCCGTCTCTCGATCTTCCTCTGTGGCTTGCGCGGCGCTGCCCTTGAACAGACAGCCGTGAAAACATTTTGTGAGACCGTCATCCACAGGTGTATTGGCAATCAATTCGAAGATGACGTTGCCGGAAAACACCTGTTTGGAGAGTAATATTCCGGGGCCGGTGTACCAAGTGGTGGTGTAAAGGTAAGTCTCGTACAGCTGCATTGGGCCGCCTTGTCGCTGTACGTAGATGTGATCAATGAATTCGTTCTCAAAGTATTCGCTTGGAGCGCCATGGGTGGGTCCGAGGTGGCGAACATCAGCCATGTTATCCAGGATTTCTTGGGTGTGTATTTCTAACTCACCCAAGTGGTCAAGCTCCCAGCGCACCCACTGCGGGTCATCCCACTCCGGTAACGACGGGGCATCGTAATCTGGTGCACGGCCATCTGCGTCATACCAAGCCATGATGCAGCCCATGTTATCCACCACTGGGTAGGAACGGATAGAAGCTGATTTTGGGCAGGGGCCATCGTGGTATGGGATGTCATCAACATCGCCTTCTGAGTTGTAGCGCCAGCCGTGATAGGGGCAGCGAATGGAGTCACCCTCTATCTGCTCGCCGTTTTTTACAATCATGGCGCTGGTGCTCGCGGTTAGGTGTGTGCCCATGTGGGAACAATAGGCGTCCAGTAACACCGGCTTGCCACTTTCTCCACGATACAACGCTAGATCCTGACCGAAATAACGCACGGCCATAGGACCCTTATCCAGCTCCTTGCTCTCTGCCACGATGAACCAGCCCCTGGGAAAGGTATTGGGGCCCAGATTGTAGTCAGCTGCCGTTGCCATGATGTCACCTTACTTCTTTATAACAATATACAAGTATAGACTGCGTGAGCGCTTCTGCTACCCCCTGTTTGAGGCATAAGGCGAAGGAAAGCTCCGTGGCTTAACTATTCAACTTATGATGGGCAGTGGATGTCGTCACTGCGGGCTTTATTTCGAGGACGTGTCGTCTCAAGTCAATGTCGGTGATAGCCCAAGCTGCCGCGACATAGGCCTTCACTAACGGCACCGCGGTTAGGTAAATATTTGCTCAAATCTGTGGGCGAGTTTCCCAAATCACAGATCGCGAGGAGATTCTTTCATTAGACACACACGATGGAGCTTAGGTCTTTCACTAGAAAGGTAGGCAGCCTGATTTCGAGCAGATAGCGAGATTGAAGAAAGGAAGCCAGTGTGGCGCGGGTCAAGCCCATAAAAGATGGAACCTGCTGGAATTTAGAGCTGAGTACTAAAGGTCAGCACATACAAAGGGCCTTTAATATCAAGCTTGCCAATCGTTTTATTGAAGTCCAACTCAGTGGACATGTAGCGAATTCCGAAGCCGATGTGCTGGTCCTGCCGGATACTAAAATCAATACCTGCCCGCACGTAATAGCCAACGTTAATGTCGGAACTGTCGGTTTCCTCGAAAACCGCTGTGTCGGCTGGCGTCGGCTGTGGTGGACTGGATGTGCTGCTTTCATTGTTCACATCGTGTGAGCCGTACATAACCATCGGGCCAGCGGCGGCATATGTCGTGATGCGATCACTCACTCGTCCACGCACATAGCCGCCGAGGTGAATCTCAGCCAGAAACAGGGAGCTGTCTGCTTCCAGCACCACGGTGCCACCACTGCCATTGGTCGAGCTGCCGGACAATCTGGTGTCATCTGTTTTCCATGAAACACTTGCGCCAGGGTTAAGGCCCCAGTGCAGCCAACCCTTGGCGAATGTGTACTCGGCCTCGAGGCCGCCGCTGGGGAGAGAGCTGAAATCAATATCCACCGTGCCTTGCGACTCTCCCTCCCCATTGGTGGTTTGATCATCCAGCTCTAGAATACCAACGTAAATCTGAAGCAAAGGTGCCGAGTCTTTGGGTGCTTCGGCCCGCGCAGCGGTTATGTGAAGTGCAAAAAACAGTGCACTGCAGACTATGGGGAATCTAGGCTTCACGGGTGTCAAGTATCCTGTGTCTATTACGTTCGACTACTGGCCAACATCCATTTGCGTAGCCTATTAGAATCCCCATAGGGCGTTAATTTCCCAAAGGAATTCAGCAACACAATGGACACTGCTTCGCCATCGATATTGGTACTCATTACCAGACAGCGTCCTGCTTCATTAATATAGCCTGTTTTACTCAGTTCAATCTTCCAGTTTTCATTTTTCAGCAGTCGGTTGGTGTTATTGAACGTTAGGGGGCCTCTGCTGGCATAAGGTTCTACATCACGATGAAGGGTCGTGGTTGACTCTGTGATCGTGGGATAACGCTGGGCGGCGACCAGCATTCTAGCTAGGTCGCTGGCAGTCGATACGTTGTCCGCGTTTAGCCCTGCAGGGTCTGCGAACTGGCTGTTGTGCATGCCAAGACTGGCAGCTTTGTCGTTCATTGCTGCCACAAAGCTTTCAAGTCCTCCGGGGTAGGTTCTACCCAGGGCAGCAGCGGCTCGGTTTTCCGATGACATCAGCGCAAGTAGCAGCAGTTCGCGGCGCTGCAGAGTCGCTCCGACAGTCAAGCGCGAACCCGTCATACGAATGAAGTCGCGATCTTGAGTGTCGATGACGATGTCTTCGTCAAGGTTTAAGCCGGCGTCCAGTATTACCATAGCGGTCATTAGTTTGGTGATGGAGGCGATGGGTCTAACCGTATCTATGTCTTTCCCGTAGATCAGGTTGCCACGCGAGTCAAGCACGATAACAGACGCTGAACGCAGTTCAGGGTTACCTTTGAGGGCAGAAAACTTTGAGCTGTTCGCCGTTAAAGGCCCGGTAAAAAAAAGGATTAATACAAAGCAGATCACCTTCGTGATTCCCATCGCTCACCACTCCTGCTGATTCCGTTAACGCTGTTATTTCTTTTTCCTACTAAAGCAGAGTCGATGTGTTTTTTCGCCTCTCTGCAGCATCGAAATTATGCCTTAGATGATGGCGAATCTCCACTTTGCATTCGCTTGTTGATGTTGCGTTAACCGGGTTCTGACTCCGCTCCAGCCTCTACTCTGAGGAGGCCGCGAAAGGTGCGGGTGGCCGAAGTGTCTCCCGAAAGTACGCGGTAGACATCGCGAAAAATGGGCGTGTCTACTTTGTATTGTTCGGCCAACGCGAGCACGGCCGGCGCGCTCTTCACGCCTTCTGCCACCATTACCATCTCGCTGACAATCTCCTCCATGTTTCGGCCTATGCCCAGTTGAATACCCACATGGCGGTTGCGACTCTGGGGGCTGGTACAGGTGGCGATCATGTCACCCATCCCGGCCAGTCCGGCAAAGGTCTCGGGCTGACCGCCCATTGCTACGCCGAGCCGGGTCACTTCGGCCAGACCCCGGGTGATCAGGCCAGCGCGGGTATTGTCACCTGCGCCTTGTCCATCGCCCATGCCCACGGCAATTGCGATAATATTCTTCAAGACGCCACCGAGCTCACAGCCGATCACATCGGTATTGGTGTAAATTCGAAACAAACCACTTTTAAAGACCGTTTGTAGCTCTTGCACAATAATTTCATCTTCCATCGCGATCACACTGGCAGCGGCTTGCCCGGCTATAATTTCCTGCGCCAGATTTGGTCCGCTAAGAACGCCCACAGGGTGCCCTGGCAGAACTTCGGCAATGATTTCCGTCATGCGCATACGACTATCTAGCTCTAACCCTTTGGTGAGGCTAATTACAGGTACCCAGGCTCGTATATGTTTTTTGACTTCAACTAATACTTGGCGAAAATTTTGTGAGGGTATACCCATCACGATGACATCGGCACCGCTTACTGCTTTACCCAAATCAGTGGTAGCGAAAAGCTTGTCTGGCAGAGTCGCTCCAGGCAAAAAAACTTCGTTGGTATGCTGAGTGTTGATCTCTGCCACCGTTGCCGGGTTGCGAGCCCACAAAGTGATGGGTGCATTGCGAGCGACCAATGACGCCACTGTTGTACCCCAAGACCCGCCACCCAAAACCGTGACATTTAGATTGGTCATTGCCTGCTCTCCTGCAAATGTATGCGTTTTTATTGATACATGTTAACTGCCGCGACTGGCCACCCCGATCGCACGGATCAGGTTTAGTCGGCGCAGCAGGTCGCGTAGCTGGTGTGACTGCTTAAGTCGTCTTTCCGTGAGCATCGGTTCTCCGGCATCAGTGAGCCCCCGGCTTTGTAACATTTTGAAGCCATTGTTGAACAGCAGTTTACCAATTGATGCCTCACTGCTGATTCGGCGTTGCAGATAAGCCTGACGACCCAGTTTTAGCGCATCCGTCACACACGCCTGTTCCACCAGCGTCTCTGAATAAGCCATACGCGCCGCTAGAGCGGCGACAATGGAGTAGGCCTCTGTGAAAATAAGCAGCGTGGCATGAGAGACCAGCGGTGTCATCCGGTTAAGTAGTTGGCCGACCGCAGATGCGCCCTCGCTGAGTAGCGTTTGCCAGTCCTTGTCATAGCGGCTCAATTCCTCGCGTATCTGTTGATGAAATGCCTCGGTGGGGGCATAAAAAAATTCAAACTTGAACAAGTCTCGCAACTGATCCACCTCGGTCCAAAATACAGTTAAAGCATCAGGCCCTTCGTTTTCGCTGGCTTTTAAAAGCGCCAGCTCGATAATAGCTTTATTGACAAAAAAATGGATGACCGTGTTGCGATAATAGCTTGCGACAGTGTGTTGATTTAGGCCGATGCCGTATACAATTTCGGGTCCTTCGTCATATTGCGTCACAATGCCTTCATCTAGCATGATGCCCAGCAAGCTTTGGATATGGTCTGCGAAGGTGAGACTAAAATCCTTTGAGACATGCATGTCTCTGGCGTTGGCCCAACGCAGCAGCGCGGTCAGATCGGCCACCACTTCGTCCTCTGTGAGTGCTTTGGGTGCGGCGCCGAGTAAGCTCATTGTCGCCAGAGATGGAAAGGTAATAGCGGTGACGTGATTGGCCTCGACTGCGACTTCGAAGGCGATCTTCGATAGGGCCAGGCGGTCATCGGGGTCTGGCGCCCTATCCAGTACAACGGGCTGTCCGATGTCGACATAGATCTTACCCATCGGCCGAGCTAGGCTGCGAAGATAACCGATAAGCCAGCGCAGAGATTCGGCACCCTTGCCGTGGCTTGTTTGTTCGGTAGCGTACTCCTCAACATCTCTGATCAAGTCGTAGCTGATCGATACCGGAATGATGTGAATATCTCTGGCATCAGTCGCGTCACAGGCTTCCAGTACATACTTAAGCAACCCATAGCGCGGTGGCATTAATTTCCCTAGGCGGGATCGTGTGCCTTCAAAAGCCCAATTCATGGGGAAGCGTTTACCCATAAGATAGCCTACGTAGTGGCGTAGGGTGATTTTGTATAATTCGTTATCCCGAAAGCTGCGCCGAATAAAAATGGCGCCGGATCGGTGCAGTAAAAACCCGAGTCCTGGGAAGTTCAGGTTTGCACCACCAAAAATGTGGGGCATGGGAAAATCGTTGTCGTAAAGTAGCTTGGGCAGAACCATTCCGTCAAGGTAGGTCTTGTGTGTCCACAGTAGCATCGAAGGATATTCGCGGACGATTTGGCGTAGTTTCTCCACAGCCTCTTGATCGCAGACAATCTCCGCTTCGTACCCTAGGCTAAGGCAAAAATTATTGAATTTCGCATAAACGTCTAGCCAGAACATACTGGGCCTAGACACCATCTCATTCAGATAGCCCTTAGCCTCTTTCACTAGCTGTGCCTTCGCGATGCCCGAGTCCACAGAGAGCTTGTCCAGTGCATCGTTGTAACTGCTGCTGGCCATCAGGTTAGCGCTGACGTGGCGCGGCACTTTATAGCGGCCACCTTGCAGGCGACGTTCGGCTAGGTCAAGCACTACCGAGGCTTGGCGCGCAACGAAGTCAGCAAAGTTTCGTTGCGTATCGTTGTTATCCAGTTTGTGATGTAGCTCAAAGCGCGCGTGCAAATTCGCGACTGAGTCAGGCTTCCCACTCAGCAGGTGCATTCTTTGTGGCGCCGTTTTAAGAATCTTGCGGCCGCGCCGGGGGCTGGGGTGTCGGGGGTCGCCAAATATTAGGTCGCGTAGTCGGGGTCCTGAATGAATGGATTCCTGTGACGGCAACCATGCGACACGCAGAGGGGCGACCATGGTGTCGACCGGCAGTGTTAGTGCGTTGACCAGCAACACACTGTCTATGCTGCGATGATCGTCGCTCAGATCGATGCAAACGGTTCGCGGAGCAATACTCGCCGGTTGCCTGTGATGATCTATCCATTCTTTCAGGAGATCCTGCTCGAAGCGGTTACAGGTATCGAGTATGAATAGCACCTGCGAGTGATCCTCGTCTGGCCACGGACTATGCTGCTGGTATTGCTTTGTTGTATTCATCCATCCAGCCTACTTCTCTAATATATTTATTGTTTTTTGACGGTCTGTTTTTGTACGGCCTTCACCTTCACCTTCACCTTTGCTTTAGATTTAGGCTTAGGCTTAGGCTTAGGCTTAGGCTTAGGCTTGGGCTTGGGCTTGGGCTTGGGTTTGGGTTTCAGTTTTGGTTGGGTCTTATTAGTGAGTGCGCTAAGCCCTGTTTGTTCTGACTGCCCTAATGCTCGAGCGAACATATTGCGCACTTCACGGACATGGTCGTCGATTGTCTCCACCGACCATTGATCGGTATCAACCGGCGGCAATGCTTCTACTTTGACGGTCGCAGAGCGGAGGACGAAGTCACCCTTGGGCGCGACATCCCCCGAGTTATAAATGACGATAGGTATAATCGGTACCCCGGCTTGCATTGCTAGATGAAAAGCGCCTTTTTTGAAGGATGCCATGGTAGGAGAAACACTGCGGGTACCCTCCGGCGCTATTACCACCGACTTCCCTTCGTTGCGTATCACATCAATCAGCGGTTTCATCGTATTGATCGCACTCTTGCCGTCGGCGCGGTCTATAAAAACCAATCCGCCTAGCTCCAGTATCGTGCCCAGAACCGGTGTCTCTTTTTTAATTTCCTTTTTGCCTACTCCGGCGATATCGCGACGCAATAACTTAGCGATGATAATGACATCTGCCTTACTCTGGTGATTGAACACAAAAACGGCGGGTCGGTGAGACCACAGGTGCTCTTCTCCTGTTACGTCTAAATCCATTCCGACGAGAGCGCTGGCTGTATCGGCAAACAGGGAGAAAGAAAAATTTTGCGATTCGCGTCTGGACCCCGTCAGTGCATAGACCGGCAGGCCGGCTATAAAGCTGGTTATTAGTGAAGTGGTGGCAGCGATAGAGCGAATAAACTGTGTCAGGGTAGGGCGCCCGCGGCTGCCAAATTTTGTAACTGGCCATTGCTGTCCCCGTGCGATTCGCTCCAGCCTGTCGCTGGGGTTCAGCGCTCGCGGATGTCCCACTCTCTCAAGCAATAATAGATCATCCGTGCTGTCTGAGTAGAAAAAACTGTTGTCTAGGTCAGCGCGAAACTGGCTCGCTAGAGATTCTGCCGCGTCGACTTTACCCTGCCCAAAACAGGCAGGGCTGACAACACCGCCTGTGAACGTGCCATTTTCAACTTCCAGACGTGTGCACAGCACATGATCAATGCCCAAGTCTGCTGCTGCGTTCTCTACCTGATATGGTGTGGCGGACGAGATGATAGCTACAGTGTGCCCTTTGGCCTGATGTGCTTTTACGAGTGCGCGGGATTCAGGGTAGATGAGGCGGGCGATCTGTTTGGTATAGAGATGCCTTCCCACCTCGCGGTAAGCCTCCTCCTCAATGCCGCGCATAAACTGGGCGGTAACCGCCATCATACCCGAAAATCCCATATTGCCGAGTCCAAAATTGGTCATGGCCCGCATCAATGTGATCAATTGAGTCACGGATAGATCGCCGCGCTTGAGCTGTTCGCGGATAAACGCTGTGGCTGAATAACCGGCGATGAGAGTACCATCGAAATCAAAGATGGCGACTACGCCCGAACCGCTGGGTGCGTTTTCGATATCGTTTAAAAGCTGTTTTATGCCACTCATCAGACTTCCTTGTTTAAGCATGAAAGCATAGCGTATTTTCAATATAAGCAGCAGCACCAAACGCGCCAGAAATAACCATATGGCATTTATCTATATTCTGAGATAACTATTAGTTATTTCTAGGGCGCTTTGCGAAACAGGAGAGTCATGCGATCAGACTCGCCAATGGCAACCATTGCTTCGCGCTGCGCGTCGTCGTTATTGCCGCGCAACGAAGGGGGCAATCGCCAGACGCTATCCTCGCCAGAAGGTTGGTCCAGTGGGTTTGCATTGATCTCGCTCTGCGCGACCAGCGCAAAGCCGGCTTCTGCAAACATGGCAATGACTGCCGCCTCATTGAGGTAGCCCTTGTTACCGTCGGCCCATTCTTCGCTGGCTGTTGCCGGTGCACGATGCTGTACGACGCCGACCAGCCCGTCCTTTTTTAACATCGCGTGGGTCGCTGTAAGCGCTTGTGAGCTTGTGCCTGCTTTCTGTTGAAAGCGATTGAGGTTGTGTAGGGCGCGTATCAGGAGCACCCGATCTACGGTGCCTTCCACCTCAGGGGGGACGGTATCGAAAGTGAAGCCCTGTGCTGTGATGCCGTTGTCAGTGAAGGTTGCGACTTTGGCTGTGAAATTGTCGGTAGCGGCAATGCGTTGTGCGATCCACTCGGGGGAGGCATAGCTGAGCATGGGCCATAGACTGTCAGGATAGTTCACGCCATACAACGTGCCATCTTGCCCCAGATAGTTTGCCAGTATGCGGGTATACCAGCCCCCGCCAGGTAGGGCTTCGGCTACCGTCATGCCTGGCTTAACTTGGAAAAAGGTCAGGGTTTCTAACGGTTGGCGCGCATCATCGCGGACTGTGTCCTCATCGCTGCGCGACGCTAACACCGCGTTCAGGGTGTCGGTTTCAGTCACGGCGTAAGCTGTCTGAATCAGACCTGCCAGCGCAAGGCTTAGCAGCAATAGACACGTTCGCAGAATAGGCATAGGAATTTCCTTTTACAGTGAGTGTTCAATAGCAGTAACTGTCAGGTGGCCTGCCACAATTGTAAAGTGGTTTCTGATGTCCGATAGTCCACAGATGTCATTAGATTGACCGATTCCGACATGCCTGCTGCTGGCTGGGCTGGTAAGCTATGCGCAACCCAGTCAACCGAAAGGAGAAATAACTATGAGTAAAGTACTCATTACTGGAGCAACGGGCTTCATTGGTAATCACGTAACCCGGCTGTGCCTTGAAAGAGGTGATGATGTGCGGGTTATGGTTATGCCTGGGGAAGACCGCTCCCCGCTGCAAGGCATGGATGTGGAATTCGTAGACGGTAATCTGCTGGATCC
>Ga0209816_1003529_pt1 | contig 10707 bp, 8 predicted proteins | sample CoawatmetaG01DNA_FD_187509 | JGI IMG/M metagenome (GOLD analysis project Ga0209816, IMG submission 187509) | Marine microbial communities from the West Antarctic Peninsula - Coastal water metaG017-DNA (SPAdes) (version 2) | ecosystem: Environmental > Aquatic > Marine > Coastal ... | reverse complement strand
CATTTTAATTAACTCTGCACTTTTGTTAACGACAGTATCTATATCAATTTCATTTAAACTCTCAAAATTTTCCGAAAATATAACACGATTACACTTTGATTTTGGCTTCCACGCCTCAAAGCCTTCCATATCTTTTTTATATATCGCAATTAAAGGTTTATTAAATGCACATGCCATATGTACTATTGATGTATCTGGAGTAATTACTAAATCCACTGAGTCAACTATTGCAGCTACATCTAAGATTGATTCAGTTGGATATGATAGAAATACATATGAAGACTTGTCATTTGATATTAATTCATTTGCCCATTTTTTATCCTCAGGCTTGTGAAGTAATATAATAATTATATTACTACTGATAGAATACAAGCCTAATAAAATTCTTTCAACATCAATAACTGAAATTCTTTGCTCCAGACTAGAGCCAGTAATATTTAGACCAATAATTATTTTTTTTGATTCAAAAGTTGATAAAAATAGTAGAGATTTTTGACGATTTTTTTCTAAATAAAAGAAATCATACTTTTTATTTACACAATTAACTTTCAGAAGTCTTAATATATCTATACAGGTATCCCTCTGGTGATTAAGTTTGACATTTGTATAGTAATCATATGGATGAACTCCTTGAGGATCAATACCATACCTCCCTTCTCGTTTACTTACTGATAAGATACAACTAGGTTGTATAACCCTCAACATAAGAATTACTTTGGTAATAATTTTTGCCTCAAGCTCAACTGCAAAATCAAATTTATTGCTTCTAAGTTCTAATAATAGTGGTAATAATCTATGCCATTGATTTTTATATACGATAACTTTATCAATATAAGGGTTTGCTTGAGCTATTTCCTTATTTGTTTGACTGGCCATTACTTGCAAATTACAGTTTGGAAATGCTAATTTTAATTCTCTTAGTATTGGACTAAATACAATCATATCTCCAATATTTTGATTCATTAAAATTAAAAATTTTGGGGACATATTGACATGTATTGGTCTGATTTTATGAATACTGATAAGCTTTAAAAATGAAGCTTTCAACACGAGTTTAATACTCATAAGAAATGTTGGATTCCCATCTCACACCAGTCAAGATTTTCATCAATTGCTTTCTGTAATAGTTGATCATTTTTTAAAAGTGATTTTCTACTCACCACCTCATGCCAAAGGTGGTATTGAATGGCGTTAAATCTCAATGTCTTACGCTTAATTCCTTTATTCATTAGTCTTACAAAAAATTCACTATCCTCTCTACCCCATCCCTCAAAATTATTATTAAATCCATTTACACTTATACAGTCTTTTTTATAAAAAGAGACATTGCAAGTTTTAAGTCCACGCAAGTAATTTTTTTTTCTAGAAAATAACTTTGATAGTAAGTTAGAATGCAGGGCGTTCTTTCGATTATTTAAACCACTAGATAATAAATTGAAAGCTACATATTTACCTCTCAATACCTCATTACTCTTTTTTTGACCTAATAAAGCCCTACCACCCTGAGTAAAGTAACCATTCTGCGCATTTTTTTTATGATCATAAACAAAGTTATGATGAAGAATCATATCTCCATCTATTAAAATAATGTATTCACCTGTTGATTTTGATATTGCCTTATTTCTGGACTTAGCAGCTCTAAAGCCTTTATCTTTTTGAAAGGAGTGAATTATATTTATATTTGAATGAGTAATGAAATCATCAATCAGTTCTTGTGTCTTTTCATTACTTCCATCATCAGCAATAATTACTTCATTAGGCACTAAACTTTGAAGCTCAATACTATTCAAGACAAGCAATAATGCATCAGGTCGGTTATAAGTAGTAATGATTAGACTTATTTGCATTATAATTTAAAACACTTAATATTTCGGTAACATTTAACCACATATTATAGCTTATTAAGAAAACCATGAAAATTTCAGCATACATTATTGCCTACAATGAGGCTGATAAAATACGTGATTGCATTAATAGCGTCCTATGGGTAGATGAAATTGTCGTTGCAGACTCTCACAGTAATGATGGCACTTCAGAGATTGCTGAAAAATTAGGGGCAAAAGTTTTTCATATTCCATTTAATGGATATGGAGATCTTCGTAATAAAGCAATTTCCAATTGTTGTGGAGATTGGATTTTTAGCCTCGATTCAGATGAGCGCTGTACAGAAAAAGTGAGAGATGAGATATTACTATTAATTAAAAATGCACCTCTTGATATTTATAGAGTACCAAGAAAGAATTTTTTTATGGGAAAGTGGATTAAATACTCTGGATGGTATCCAAATTTTAGGCAGCCCCAACTCTTTAGAGCCGGAACGATGAGTTATGATTTGAAACCTGTTCATGAAGGTTACATCAACCATAGTAATAAAGCCATTGGACAAATAAATAATGAAATCTGGCAATTTCCTTTTAAAAATATAGAGGAAGTTATTTATAAAGCCAATAGATATTCAACTCTTGGCTCAGAAAAGCTTCTTGCTGATGGGAAAAATGGTAGTGTTATGAAAGCATTTTTTCATGGTACGTGGGCGTTTATAAAGCACTACATTTTTAAACTTGGAATTTTAGATGGAGGTGCTGGTTTTGTTATTGCTTTCGGTAACTTTGAAGGGACTTTTTATCGCTATCTCAAACTAACAGAATCACAAGCTGGCTGGAAACCTCCTACAACTAAACCAATTCAAAAAATCAAAAAATGATTATTCCTATTATTTTATGTGGGGGAAGTGGAACAAGACTTTGGCCTCTTTCCAGAAAACTGCATCCAAAACAGTTTATTAGTTTAATTAATAAAAATACGCTCTTTCAAGATACAGTTTTAAGACTCCCCAAAGATGCTTCAAATCCCATTATTGTTTGCAATGAAGAGCATCGTTTTTTAGCTGCAGAGCAACTTCGTCAAATTGAAAGAAAGTCAAATGGAATTATTTTAGAACCTATAGGAAAAAATACAGCGCCTGCAATTGCCTTAGCATCAATGCAAGTAATAAAAGACTTTAAAGATGCAATAATATTAGTCTTACCTGCTGATCATCTTATAAATAATATTCAGAAATTTCATGAATCAATAACTATAGCAAAAAATCTAGCTGAAAATAATAAACTAGTTACATTTGGCGTCCTACCCACTAAAGCTGAAACTGGATTTGGCTACATTGAAGCCGAAATGACTGAAAAATCAGCATACTACAAGATAAAATCCTTCATAGAAAAACCTAATCAGAAAGATGCAGACAAATACTTAGATTCTGGAGACTTTCTTTGGAATAGTGGGATGTTTATGCTTAAACCATCAATTTATCTTGAGGAATTAAAAAAGTTTCAACCAGAAATATATGATAAATGTAAGAAATCTTTCCAAACTTCCAAAGATGAAGACTTTATTCGAATCAATAAAGAAATTTTTCTTAAATGTCCAGACAAATCAATTGACTTTGCAGTCATGGAGTACACACAAAAAGCTGTTGTAGTTCCTTATGATGGAGACTGGAGTGATGTTGGCTCATGGACATCCCTGATGAATTCAAAAAATAAAGATAAAGATGGGAATGTTTGTGAAGGTGATGTAGTTTTAGATGACGTGAAAAATACCTTTGCATATAGCTCGAGCAGATTAGTCTCAGCAACAGGAGTGTCAGATTTAATTATTATTGATACTCAGGATGCATTACTAGTTACTAATGTAAAGAATGCTCACAACACGAAAAATATCATTAATAAATTAAAATCTAGTAATCGTAAAGAAGCTGAATTTCATCGTAAGGTATATAGGCCATGGGGCCATTATGACTTAATTGATGTTGGTATTGGTTTTCAGGCAAAGCGCATTTTAGTTAACCCTGGCGCCAAACTGTCACTTCAGAAACATAATCATAGAGCAGAACACTGGGTTGTAGTTAGAGGAACAGCAACAATTACTTGCGGCAAAGAAACTTTTAAGCTTAGCATTAATCAATCTACTTTTATACCATTAGGTGAAATCCATAGGCTTGAAAATAACCAAGAAACTATACTAGAAATTATTGAAATACAAACAGGGGATTATTTAGGAGAAGATGACATTATTCGCCTTGATGATGACTATAAACGAGTTTAGCTAGTTTCTTATAATTCAACATTACCTCTTCAGTTGTAATATTATTAACATCATACTCATCAAAAATTGGAATTGCTGTAACAGCATCAGTTAATTGCATTTCAGATGATAGTTTGGCAAATAAAGCAATAATAGGAGTATTAACTGAATTGGCTGAATGCATAAGACCTCCATCACAACATAGTAGTATTTTTGCTCTATTAATAATTTCTGCAGTTTGGTTAAAAGTGAATTTATTAACGCAATCAATAATATTAGGATGGTAGTTTTTATTATTTATTTTTTTAACTATCTCTAATGCATTCCCAGAGCCTAATAGAACAATGTTCAAATCTTTATTATCTGAAATTAATTCTTCAATTATATATTGCCAATTATTGTAAGTCCTATAACTCCACTCGCCTCCAAGTGCAATCGCGATATAATTAGAGGGCAAATTAGAATTTACAACGATACTTTTGTCAGCATATGAAACTTCAAGCGAGCATTTAGCAATGCTATTAATCTCTATTTCATTCTTTGGATAGTCTAGTAACTGATTTAGTCTATGGAAATTAAAAAGTACGCGATTAACCTCAGGCCCATTAAAGAACCCAAACATTCCAACATAGTTGACTTGAGATGCAATACTAGCCTTTATATTGATACTCTTGGTTCCAAAAGAGTCAATAATTACTAAATCATAGTCAGAGGAAGTAACCTGATTTTTTTTAGTAAATATAGATTTAAAAACTAAATCATTTTTATATAAGTTAGCATTTTTAGTATCTGTAAATAAATCAACAACTCTATCTTGAATTAGAACCCTACTAGATAAGTCCATTAAGCTATCACCTAAACTAGGAGCAGAAACATTAATCCAAAGAATTTTTTTGTGCTCAGGCAAAATTCTATAAATCTCAAGATTCTTTTGTTTATTAAATAAGATAAATAAAGACCGCTTAATAAACTTAAAATTACGCTTTTTTAAAGATTTTTTAACAAGAAAATCTAGCGTGTAATTTGGAATATGAAACTTAAATGGAAGTTTATAAGTTTTTTCAAAATTCTTCATTTTGATACCAATCATTAATTTCATTAAAAATCAATTTTGGGCTAATCTGATCTAAACATAGACTCTTACCCTCTCCATTACAACCTGCCTGTCCACAAGCAACGCATTTCATATCTGCCTGAAATATTGTAATTTTTCCATAAGTTTGTAGCGGTATATTGTTCGTCGCTGACAATTGTAAGTCATTTGACCAAGGAGCCCATGTTTTTAAAACTGTAGGACCAAATATTGCAAAAATGGGTTTATTTTGCGCTGCTGCAATATGCATATTTAGAGTGTCCATGCCTACATAACCTAAGGAAAGTTTACTCAAGACCATATACTCATCCATTGATGTTTGCCCAATAAAGTCAAAAATATTATCTAGTTTTGGTAAAGTTTTTTGAATTTCAAGATCAATTGAACTCCGAGCTCCTGTTACTATAATTGGTAATTGAAGTTTATTTAAGAGCTTTAATAGATCATTTCTAAGAGATGTTGAATAGATTTTATATTGATATTGCGCTGAAGGATGAAAAATCAAAAATTTATCCACAGATAAATATTTGAGTTTAGATTTAATACTATTAGTAGCTATTCTACTAATTGAAGGTGCAACTTGAATTTTTGATAAAGCAATCCCCATGCACTTTAATGGCTCCAAGTTATTAAGCAAAATGTGTTTACTATAGTCAAAGTGATAAGTAGCCATAAGAAGCATATTTTTCCACCAAGACTTTTTAGAATTTTTTTCTACGGCACTAATTGCATTTTTACTTGCCAATAATGCGTATAAAACGCTTCGATCACTTGCAGTTAAATTAATACTTAAATCATATTTCCTAAATATTTTTTTAATTAAATTTCTTTCTTGAGTCCATCTATTGTTTTTTTTCTTTAAATAGGAAAACGTGTAAATTTCATTAATATGTGGAATTAATTTTGCTGTGGATAATGTATCATCATTTACTAATAAATCAATCGATTTAGGCTTAAGATTTTTTTGAAGCTGCTCAATCAAAGAGCGACTCAAAAAAACATCACCATTAGAGCGTTGAATAATAACTAAGATATTTCCATCAAACATTTAATCGGTTACTATAAATAAAGGAACTAAACAGAATAAATAGATTACCTGTAAAGTGCCCTAATAAATAAGAATCGCTCCACATGATAATTAAAAAGAATATTGGCATAGCAACACCAGTAGTTTTCACAAGTGCATTAGAGGATGTAAGAGCAGTTTTGAATTGAGTAAAGAAAATCCAAAAAAGACTCACTAGACCAACTACTCCTAATTGCGTTAATATTAACATATACATATTATGAGGCTGGACAGTTGCAGGAACAGTTGGGCTATTAATCAAATTAAATTTTTCGTATTCATCTGGGAAATCACCAGTTCCAACACCCAAAATTGGGCTTCTTTTAACCAACTCAAAAGAATTAATTAGAAAAGTAAGTCGGTAACCAATTGAGGTATTTTTATTCTCTTCGTAATTTGTTACACTATAAATAGTGGCATCAAACCTAGACTTAAAAACATCACTTAAACTATAAGCACTAATTGTGATAAATACTGATAATAGAAATGAAATAATAATTGCCTTAATTTGTGAATTTTTAAAGTATTGGAAAGATAAGATTACCAATGCAGCAAAAAACATCAATTGACCTGCCCGACCACCAGTAATAAACATATTAAAGGTCATTGTAAATGCAAAGAAAGTATATAAGACACGCTCAGTTAGTAATATTTTTTCTCCAGAGATTAATTTATTAGCTACCAAATAAAATGCAAAAGCTAAAAATGGATTGTATGAAATATGGCTCATTAGTGGTGTAGGATTAATGATCCCACTTGCAGATATAGTGGCGCTCCCAAAAGGTTCAATAATCTCCAACCATATTAAATAAGAAAGACTTTCAGATATACTTATTGCCAATAAAAATGCTGATATGTAATATTTTGAATTATTAAGTTTAGTAATTGTTAAAAAAATTGGCAGGACTAATAAAAATGGCAACATTTTTCTTAAAATTTCTAGACCCCAGCTAATATTTTCAGTCCAAAGCATTGCAACTACATGTGCTAGGAAAAATAAAATTGAAGCTGTTGCCAAACTATTACTTTTAATCTGGTGAAACTTGGTCTTATAATTACCAGTTAAAAGCCAAATGATAGTAATTAACCAAATAGCAATATTATTTCCAACAACTGTAAGTGGAAGGAAAAAAAAAGCCGCTATTAACAAATACTGGTTGATGCGGTCGATTAAACTATCGTAGATAATCATAAATTTGGTAACATTTAATGTTTTTTAACTAATTAGTAAGTACTCATTTTAAAGGAAGCAGTAATGTCAAAAAAGGCTATTTTTCTAGACCGAGATGGTGTGATTAATAAAGAAGTTAATTATTTATACAAAATAGAGAACTTTGAATTTATAAAAGGCGTATTTCAGTCCTGTTTATATTTTCAAAATTTAGGATATATTATAATTATAATTACAAATCAATCGGGAATTTCAAGAGACTTCTATAGTGATAATGACTTCCAAAAACTTTCTGCATGGATGTTAGAAGAGTTTTCAAAGCATGGAATAATTATTCAAGATACATTTTATTGTCCTCATGGTCCAGAATCAAATTGTAGATGCAGAAAACCCAAACCAGGAATGTTCATAGAAGCTAAAAAAAAGCACAATATTAATATGAAAGAATCATGGATGATTGGAGATAGTGAAGTTGATATTCAATCTGCAAATGATGCAAATATTCAAAACACAATTTTAGTAAGGAGTGGAAAAAAAATAAATGAGTCTTCGTCAAATGCAAAATTTATTCTTGACTCTATAAAGGAAGCACCAAATTTTATTTTAAATTAGGATCATAGAAGTTCTTTAGCCATCCTAGCAATATCATTAACTCCAATTTCCCTAATTGTGAAATCTTGCTTATTCAACCTAAAATGATTAACTTCAGAATTAGATTTTAAGACTTGATTTATTGTTGATTGAAAAACTCTGTTTACTGGAGTTGGCCCAAAAAGGATAATTGATGGTATGTTTAATCCCCAAGCCATATGAGATGGCCCAGAATCATTGCCAATTAGTAACATAGAATTAGAAATTACTGCCTTTACTTCATTAAGATTTAATTTTGGCATCATGCCTATAAAGGTTGATTGCTCACTCATCCATTCAGCTTTTTTTCTTTCTTCACTGCTACCCCACAACACTATACAATTTTTTTGTAATAAATCTGCAACTTCAACAAATTTTTCAATTGGATAATTTCTACTTGCCCAAGTAGAGCCTATTATAAAAACAATATAGCAGCTCTCATTAACCTTAAGCTTACTATCTGAAAACAAGAATGGATCCTTATTTTCAATATCAATAGAATTAAAATTTATATCTAAAGGATTACAAATAACTCTTAAATTTCGTTCTATTGAATTACTGTCATATGAAATAGCAACCTTATAGTTATAAAAATATGAAGCTAATTTTTCTCTTATTGAATTAATGTCAAAACCAACAGTAATCTTACTTGGAATTAATTTTGCTACTACGGCTGACTTAATTAAGCCTTGTGCGTCAATTACTAGATCATATTTTTCTAAAACTCGAATTTTGTTTAATTCTTTCAATATTAATAGGATTGATTTTTCTTTTTTGGCTTTTTTAAAACTAACAGTATGAATCTTCCTAATGTGAGGATTGTTCTCCAAAACACTCTTAAATTGCTGATCTACAATCCAATCTATTTGTGAATCTGGATAATGATTTTTTATAAATTGCAAAGCAATCATAGTATGAATAATGTCACCAAGTGCTGAGAGTTTAACGATAGCTATTTTCATTAAAAACTATTTTACTATGCCAGATGTAATTAAAGCGCTCCATATTAAATTATGCTTTAATGATATAATTTATAAAGCTTAAATTAACCTTAGAATTGATAGAAATGAATTCTCAAAATAAAGAAGTAAAGTCCACTAATTTCATACGTAATGTTATAGATGAAGATCTTTCATCGGGAAAGCATGTATACATTAAAACTCGTTTTCCGCCAGAACCTAATGGGCACCTTCATATTGGTCATGCAAAGTCTATTTGCCTAAATTTTGGCACAGCAACAGATTATGAAGGGTATTGCAACTTAAGATTTGATGACACTAACCCATCTAAAGAAGATATTGAATATGTAAATTCCATTCAAAAAGATGTTGAATGGTTAGGATTTCATTGGGATGATGATGTTAAATTTAGCTCAAGTTACTTTGATAAATTTTATCAATATGCTGAAGAATTAATTTCTAAAGGCTTAGCCTATGTCTGTTTTTTAAGCGCTGATGAAGCTCGTGTATTTAGGGGTACTCTTAAAGAATCTGGAGAAAATAGCCCATATCGTGAAACTACTATTAAAGAAAATTTAATTCTTTTTAGAAAAATGAAAGCAGGAGGATTCAAAGAAGGTGAATGTGTATTGAGAGCCAAAATCGACATGTCTTCTAGCTTCATGTGTATGCGTGATCCCACTCTATATCGTATTAGATTTAAGATGCACCATCAGACAAATAATGATTGGTGTATATATCCTATGTATGATTTTGCACATTGTCTTGGTGATGCCATTGAAGGTATTACTCATTCTTTATGCACTCTAGAGTTCCAAGATAATCGAAGAATTTATGACTGGACTTTAGAAAACTTAAACGATTTTAATGTACCTAATCGACCTCATCAATATGAGTTTTCTCGTTTGAATTTAGAATACGCAACAACATCTAAAAGAAAATTAAAACTCTTAGTAGATGCTAATCATGTAAATAGCTGGAACGATCCAAGAATGCCTACTATTTCAGGCTTAAGAAGGAGAGGTTACACTGCGGCCTCAATAAGAGATTTTTGTGAACGAATTGGGGTGTCAAAAGTAAATAGCTTAACTGATATTTCAATTTTAGAATCATCAATTAGAGATGATCTGAATAATTCTGCACCACGGTCAATGGCAGTAATTAACCCCATTAAATTAGTAATTGAAAATTACCCTGAAGGCAAAATTGAATCTATCCATGCGCCAATACATCCTCAAAAAAAAGAAATGGGGACTAGAGAAATTTTCTTTAGTCGTGAGATATACATTGATAAAGAGGATTTTTTAGAAGTAGCACCAAATAATAAATATAAACGACTAGCAATCAATAAAGAGGTGCGTCTTAGAAACTCCTATGTTGTCAAAGCATCTCATTTTGATAGTGACAATGATGGTAATATCAAAACTATCTACTGCACTTATGATTCTGATACTTTAGGTAAAAATCCATCTGATGGAAGAAAGGTTAAAGGCGTTATTCATTTTGTTGAATCAAGTAAGGCTATTAACGCTGAATTTAGAATATACGACCGCCTTTTTTTGGAGTCAAATCCAGCTAAACTTGATGATTTATCATCATCAATTAATCCAAACTCTCTTGAGATAAAAAATGGTTTTATAGAGCCAAATTTACTGAATGCAAAGGCTGAAAAAGCTTATCAGTTTGAACGGGAGGGTTACTTTTGTAG
>Ga0209816_1003528_pt1 | contig 10712 bp, 12 predicted proteins | sample CoawatmetaG01DNA_FD_187509 | JGI IMG/M metagenome (GOLD analysis project Ga0209816, IMG submission 187509) | Marine microbial communities from the West Antarctic Peninsula - Coastal water metaG017-DNA (SPAdes) (version 2) | ecosystem: Environmental > Aquatic > Marine > Coastal ... | reverse complement strand
ATATGGCGTCTATGGATGTCATTAAGTCAAAGAGTAAAGAAGCCAAACCTACTATAGAGATACATGAAGATAAGACACGGTTCACTAAAACTATTTATAAAAGAAAACAATTTCTTATTTATGTTTCAGATAAATATTATGTTTTTTACAAAGAAATAAATGATAATTTTTTTTGGTCTTCAGGGGTATCTAAAGTAGCAGCTCAACATATAATAATTAAAAGAGATGATTTTACTATGCTAGATTATAAAAATGAGTGGGTAAAAGCTCTTCAAAGAAATAAAAAGTATACTGATTTGGTAATAGATAATTTGTTTAAAGAAGCTGATGGTTATGTTAAATCTTATGAGAAAATTTTATTTTCCAATGGTAAAACTTTAAAAACACAAAGATCATTAGATATTTTTCAATGTAAAGAAATAGCAGCCGTTAAAGCTAAAATTTAATTATAAGGATTATGAACAAAGAAAACGCAAGTAAACTGTGGAAAATGATACAGGAAGCTGGTGATTATTTACTGGGTCAGTCGGACAGTATGGTTGAGCCGAGTTGAGTCGAGTTGAGCCTAGTTATGCAGACCATTTACAATTTATAAAAAATAAAGCACATAGTGATTCACTAAAGACCCCTTCTAAACTAGATAACAAACTAGTAACATAAGAGATAAATCAAATAGCTAATTCCATCACCTAGACACCTGATTGGAGGTTTGGTAGGGTTAGAATACATGAAAAAACTTTTAGGTATTTTATTTTTTGGCTTGTTATTAAGTGGAAATAGTTTTGCTGGTGTTGAAGAAGTCCTTAAAGAAATTAAAAAAAATAAAGATATAGCTCAAGGCTTTAAAAAAGTTAGAGAGTTTGATAAGCGGAATGAATGGCGAGTTAATAATAGTAAAATTTTAGACTCTGATAAGGATTTAAGAAAACATGTTGTTAAAATAGTAGATAAGTCAGACAATCATCCAGTTAGATTTGGAAAACAGTCGTTAAGATTTGAAGTTAGAGATGGTGATGGTTGGGGTTGGGATGCTAGAAATGATAGAGAAAGAGTTGAGCTACTTATATGTTGTGTTAATAGAGAAAAAATTACATGGACAACTTATTCATTATATCTACCAGATGATTATAAAATAATTTTTCCTGCTAAAACAATGTTAGCACAATTTCATAACGATGCTGATAATCCTCCAGCTTTTGCTTTTGAAAATCAATCTCACAGCAGTGGTGGTGGATATTGGATTGACACTGACCCATATATTACTGGCTACAATTACAATAGACAATCAAAACTCTTAGATAGTTCAGAGATGTATGGAAAATGGAATGATATTTTAGTCAATGTAAAATGGACACACAAAAAAGATGGTTTTTTTAAAATTTGGACAAATGGTAAGCTAGCGTTTCACCACAAAGGTAAAACACAAGATAAAGATGAGTTAATAGAGTTTCATATAGGCGTATATAGATCATATCTTTCTAATACGTCTAATCCAGATGCAACTCAAATAGCTTACTATGATGAAATACGACATGCAAAGTCTTGTAAAAAACTTAAACTTAAAGATCTAGGATATTCTTGTAAGGAAATTGAAGATCAATAATGAAAAAACTTTTAGGGATCGTGGTTCTGGGTTATAAGATTTTATAGGACAACTAGTAACATACTAGTAACAAGAGAGATAAATCAGTGTTTGGTGAGATATGAACAAAGAAAATGCAAGTAAACTGTGGAAAATGATACAGGAAGCTGGTGATTATTTACTGGGTCAGTCGGACAACATGGTTGAGCTTAGTTGAGCTTGGTTCACAGTAGTTATGCGGACCATTTACAATCCATAAAAAATAAGCGGCCTATAGATTCATCAATTTGACTAAAAAACTCGATCTCAAACTCGATAATAAAGAGATAAATCAAGCAACTTATTTAAAGGTTTTATTAAAAATAATTCATTTATTTTTGAATAAAATCTGACTTGAAACGTTAATTAGACATGAACACAAACAAACAATTAAACAAAGGAAATAACATGAAAAAAGCAATATTAAGTTTACTAGTAGTATTATCAATGAGTGCAGCAATTTCTACTCCTTCACAGGCTGGTTACTGGACACACTCTAACAACATGTATGGTGGTTCAACTAGTACTTATACTCCTACTTACAGCACTTTAATGGGTGGTTGGTTTTAGTTAAAGCTCACAATTAAAAATAAAAAGCCCCTTTTTCTCCTGAGGGGCTTTTTTTTATTCTTTAGGAAAGAATAAAAAATCTCCACCATCATGCCCTGTTTTATGAACTAGAGCTCTTTCAGGAGTTTGATCTGTATTTGAGACCACGTATCTTCTAATATTTTCAAATAACATCTGTGAATTAATAACGGTATTATTATTTTTAAGAGTATCTATTAATTTAAGTGCAAATAATGAGTGATCTCCACCATCGCTATCAACAACAGGCTCATTGCCTCCTGAAGTAATAACAAGTCTAGTTTTTTTACTTTTTAATCTTTCAATATATTTCTCATCCATAGCTTCATTAACATCAGGATTTGTGCCTGATCTCATTAAAGTTCCTGAAAAGCAACTATCAGCAATTAATAATACATGTTTTGCTTTTGTTGCTTTAATTCTATCAACAATTCTTTGATTACTGATCCATTTGGATCTTAGTTCATAACTTGCATCAACTGGTAGCCAATAACCTCTGTTTTCAGCTTTATCTAACTCTCCATGACCTGCATAGTAAATTAAGAGATTATCATTTCTTTTTAATTTATTTGTTATTTTAAATAGTGAATTAACAGTTGTGTCGTAGTCAGCATTAAGAAGTAAATCTACTTCAAAGCCATATTTATTAGTTAATACATCAGCAATAACCTTTGCATCATTTTCTGCAGCATCTAACTTTTCTAAATACTTATAGTTATTATTACCAATAACTAAGGCATAATATTTTTCATTAGTAGAGATTTTTAATTTTATTTTTTTTGCTATGTCAATATTCCGTTGGCAAGATTGGACAACAGATAATATTGGACTTTTTCTTAAATACGCATCTACTTTAACGGTATTAGTTTGTAAATTTATTGTTAGTTTATCTGAAACTTCTTTAAAAGTATGTTTGGATAAGTCTGTTATAAGTATATCATCTTTATTTTTTAAAATAATATATGATAGAGATTGTTTTTTAATTAGTGGTTTCTCACCTTTATTTTTTTTTATCTCGATATATTTATCAGTATAAGCATAATCAAGTAATACAGTATTATTTTTTAAATCAATTTTATAGTTATAAAAATCAAACATTTCATTCGCAAAAGTTTTATCTCTTATATTTTTGCATATTTTAAAATCTATAATTTCTTCAGAAGAAACATTTTTATTTTTTTTAGCTGTTTCTTTCTTTGCAATTTTTATTTTAGACTCCTTAATATCAAAATCATAAAAACTAAAAGGCAAGTCCATATCTAAAACTATGTATTCTTTTACTTTTTCAAAATCTTCTACTGTAATTAAATAACTATCTACTAATTCAAATATTCCATTTTCATCTTTTAAAACTTTACCATCTTTATCTAATTTATATTCATTATATTGATATGCTACTCTGCCATCCTTATATCTGTGGTGGGAATATCCTTTCCAAAGCATTTCATTTTTTGTGAACAAACCATAATAATCGGTTTGGGCATTTTCATTTTTTGGCAATTTATAAACTCCTCTATTCATCAAACCTTTTTTTTTAATTCCATAAAATGGTCCAGATTCTTTAAACTTAAGTTTTTTAATTAGAGATACTGTTGTTGTATTTTGAAGTTTTGGTTTTAGGTAATTTTCAATCTTATCTGGATTTTTGGATCTAAAGTCAATAATAACACATTCACCTCCACTTAATTTAATTTTTTTAGCTTCTGTAATGCAGTCTTTTATAGCCCCCCCTTGAGGGCTTGAGCTACCGCTAGCGTATCCCCATCCCCATTCAAATTGAGTTATTTCTTTTAAATTTGGATCTTTAGAAATTTTTGACATTTCTTTTTCATAATTTATATAAACAGCTAAAGCCATCTTATCTAAATAATTTTTTTTATATTTACCTTTTTTAAATGAATTTAAATAACTATTTCTTTTCTTTTGGTATTTAACAAAATATTTATTGCTCATTACTAAATCATAAAGTTTGTTTAAATTTTCCTGTGACTCAACTATTTCTACAGTATTATCAGAACCTAATAAAAATTCTTTAGCCTCATCAACCGTTAAATCGTCAATCGCATATTCAGATTTATAATGAGTTAAAAATTTATCAAAATTTTTATAACCAAATTGTTTAGCTGTAGTGTCAGCATCAATTGTTAGCCCAGCATTTTTTGCCTTTTCTAAAGCATTCATAAAACCCTGCATATCACCAGCAAAAGCTTTTTGAGAAAAACTGAATACAACTATTAATATGACTAAAAATAATCTCATTTGAATAATTCTAACATTAAAACGTTAATATTTCAGGAGGTATTATGAAAGTAAAAACAATCATAATCGCATTATTTGTTCTCCTGCCTAATATAACTATGGCAGATATCAAATATAATCCTTTTAACGGTCAGTGGGAAAGTGCTCCAAGCGACTCTAGCTTGAAGTACAACCCTTTTGATGGAGATTGGTCTCATGAAAGATCAGACTCTAATCTTGAGTACAATCCATTTACCAATAAATGGGATTATGAGAAATAAATAATCACCTAGAAAGGGTAGTTTTTACTGCCCTTTTTAGACTTAAAGATAATTCATTTAATTTTGAATAAAACCTGACTTCAAACGTTAATTAGACATGAACACAAACAAACAACTTAACAAAGGAAACACAATGAAAAAAATAGTAATGATGATTGGTTTAATTTCTGTAATAGGCCTAAATTTAAATACAGCGGCAAACGCTCTAGTATTAGTTAATGGATATTTCAAAAGTAATGGCTCTTATGTAGGTTCACACTACAGAACAAACCCTGATGGAGTTTGTTACAATAATTTCAGTGGCTGTTAATTACTCTCTATCTATAAGAAAAGCCCCTTCTCTCTCAGGGGCTTTTTTTTTGAATAAAATCTAACTTTAAACGTTAATTAAACATGAGCACAAACAAACAACTTAACAAAGGAAATAACATGAAAAAAGCAATGGTAATAAGAGAAGAAGAAAAAACATCAGTTACACAAATCTTAGGTGGTTTAATGATTGGCTTTGCAGCTATTGATTTTATAACTTCTTTTGCAGGTATTAACTTAACTCCATTTTTAGGTTCAGCATCAAGATTTTCACCAATCGTATTTGGTTTAATTGGCAGTGCATTACTTAATTCTAACTCTAAATAGTTAAATGAAAAAAATATTTTTAATTATTGGAATGGTTTCAGTTTTAACTAGTGCCTCTCAAGCTAGCGAATGGAAAATAATTTCTAGCGAGTTAACTGGTTATAATTTTTATACTAACAAGTTAATTAAAGGTGGAAAATTTTAATGAAACCTCAATTTATAATAATAGCTATTCTAATTACACTAAAAGTAGTTGGAGTAGCTAGTCGTGCAAACGCTGACATATATAATTATAGTGAGGCCTGTAAAACTGAGTCTAAATTTCAATATATTACTACTTTTAATAACCCCACATACAGATGTGGGCAAACCCCTAAACTTATAAGGATATAAATGAATTTGAATAAAGATTACAAATGTTTTAAGTTTGATACTTTAGATTTAGTTAGAGACTTTAAGTATGACAGAGAAATTGGACGAGAATTTTATCAAGAGTTTAGTGGTGATAGCTCTAGGGATAGTAAGAGGGAGAAGCGACCCTTACGAATTAGTCAATGGTGCTATGGAATATTTAATTTCTAACAAGGAAAGGTATATGGATCATCCAAACATTAAAGCATTAGCAGTATTAAAAATGAAAGGTCTTTTCATTGATGGAGTTAGAAAAAATCAAAAAATGACTTCTATGACGGATGATGAAGGAAATGATTTACAAATAGTAGACGAGAAACAGTCTGATATTTCAGATCAAATAAGCCTAAATAATGAATGTAATAAAGTACTTACAACAATTAAAACAATGGGTGAGAAATGCCAAGAGATTTTAATGTTAGCTTCAGAGGGTATGAGTATGCAAGAGATGTTAGAAATAACAGAGGTTAAAAGCTTAGGAACAGTTTTAAGCAGATTATCAAACTGTAGGAAAGAATTAAAAGGATTGCTTGCTTAATGATTGATGAAACAAAAATAATGCAATACGCCGATGGTACTCTTCCTATTGAAGAGCATGCTGAGGTTAAAAAAGCAATTGAAGCTGATCCAAAACTAAAAGAATTATATAATGGATTTCAAGAAACTGGGGACTTATTATTTAAGCTAGGTAATGAGATTAAATCTCAACCATTACCTAAAAACTTACAAGATAAAGCAGATATACTTAAGACTTGGAAGAAACCAATAGTTAAAGAGTCTAATTCTTTAAATTTCTTTGGATTATTTAATATACAGCCAGCTGGGATGGCTGCAGCATTTGCAATATTTTTTGCTGGTGGAATTTATGTTGATAATTTTATCCCTACCAAAAATAAAAAAAATACAAATCAAGTTATAGCTTTAACTCAAAAAGTTGATGACCTTAATAAAAAACTTTTTATTAAGGAATTAAAATCTAAAAAAATTGAAAAAAATATTAAACTTAGATCTATGCCAAACATGGAGGAAGATTTATCTACAAGAGTAACTAATCTTTATAGATATTTTAATGCAGACCAATTTATTAAAGATATTAATTCTAAATTAGATGCATTAGAAATAAATGATGAGTTTGTATCATCATTAGAAGATAATGATGGTAAAAAAGTTAATTTCATATTAGTTGAAAACTTTAATGCTAATGGAAATAATTGTAAAAAAGTTGCATTTAATGAACCTTTAAAATTATCTAGTAATGATCAGGGAACTGATGTTTCATTAGATATTTGTAAAATAAATAATAATTATGAAATTTTATCTATCAACTTATCCAAATAACAATTCAAAAATAATTAAGTTTACTGTCTTAATCATTTTTATTTTTATATTTAGTTTTAAAGCTAATACAGAAATTCCTAAAAAATATAAAATAGAAACCTCACTCCTTAAATGTAGTGGAACTGATTATAGAATATGGACCAATTGTTACGGTGAATATGAATTTCCTAGAATTGAATATAAAGGTGAATGGAAAGATGGAGCTTTTCATGGCAAAGGAATTTTAAAAGAAGCTTGGGGTGATATTTATGTTGGAGACTTTGTGAATAATATAGCTGAAGGTTTTGGTAGACAAAATAGTATTGTAAATGGAAAATCTACTGGATATTTTGAGGGTAAATTAAAAAATGATTATTTAAATGGAGAAGGTATTTGGGTAGATGAAAATGGAACTTATAAAGGTACATTTAAAGATCATCTATTAAATGGCTTTGCAACAGCTGAGTATACTAATGGAAATAGGTATGAAGGTTATTTTCAAAAAGACTTAGAGCATGGTCAAGGAACATTTGTTTATGCTGATGGATCTAAATTTATAGGAGAGTATAAAGAAGGACTTCGCCATGGGCCAGGTGTGATGGAATTTTCTAGTGGAGATACATTTATTGGTGAATACTTTGAGAATTATTTTAAGAAAGGAGAATACACATACAGTAATGGGGATAAATTCATTGGTGAATGGGATGATGACGAACTAAGAATTGGAAAAGGTAAAATGTTTTGGAATAACGGAAATGTTTACATTGGTGAGTATAAAAAAGGTTATATGACTGGAAAAGGTGAATACACTTATAAAGATGGGGATAAAGTTATAGGTAATTTTTTTGAAGGTCTTGTTGAAGGAAAAGGTCAACATTTATTTATTGATGGCAAATATATAGGAGATTTTAAGAATGATAATTATAATGGCAAAGGGATTATCACTTGGGATGACGGTGAAAAATATATTGGTGAATGGAAGAATGGAGAAAAGCATGGAAAAGGCAAATATTTTTACGCAAATGGAAATATTTATACTGGACCGTGGGAAAAAAATTTAGAACAGGGCTATGGTATTTTTACCTGGAGCAATGGAGAAAAATATGAAGGCGAATTTAAGGAAGGATTCAGAACGGGGAAAGGTAAATATACCTTTGAAAGTGGAACTATCTATGAAGGAGATTTCTTTGAAAATAAACTAGAGGGAAATGGAGCTATAATATACGAAGACGGTGAAAAATATATTGGTGAATTTAAGAATGGCAATGAGCATGGGCAAGGTTTAATTGAGTATTCAAATGGTAATAAATATGTTGGTCAATTTAAAGATGCCTATAAACATGGACAAGGTAAAATGGTTTATGCCAATGGGGATGTTTATGATGGTTTGTGGGAAAATGGAAAAGAAGCAGAAGGTAAAACTACACTTGCAAAACATACTACCGATGAAAAATATTATGCATTAATAATTGGTAATAATAATTATGAAAAATTAGAAGATCTAGATAATGCAGTTAATGATGCTAAAGATTTGGAAAAAGTTTTAAAAGAAAAATATGGTTTTGAGACAACTTTGATGATTGATAAAAAATCAGATGAGACACTAGATGAAATTATAAAATTTACTCAAAATAGAGATAAAAATGATAATATCTTAATTTACTATGCAGGTCATGGTGAATTAATCAAAAAACAAAAAAGAGGTTATTGGTTGCCAACTGATGCTGGTTCTTCTCAAGACTCTAAATGGTTAAGTAATAATAATATTAAAGATTTAATAGCATCATCAGATGCAAAACATATTTTATTAGTTGTTGATAGTTGTTTTTCAGGCTCTTTAATGAGAGGGAGTGGAGAAAACAAGTCGGTTGAAAAATTAACAAAAACTTCAATAGAAAGATTACAAAAGAAGAAAACTAGATTGGTAATGACTTCAGGAGGTAATGAGCAGGTTGCTGATGGAATTGGTAATTCAAAAAACTCTGTTTTTGCAGAACCTTTAATTAAAGCACTAAAAGATAATAATAGTGTTATTAGATCAATTGAATTATTTCAAACTGTTCAAAGTTATGTGATTAATAATGCAGAACAAACACCAAATCACTCTTTAATTCATGGAACAGGTCATAACGGTGGAGAATTTTTATTTTTTCCTAGGTCTTAAGAAAGTTCTTCAAACTTATCCCACTTACCATCTTCATCGTAATCATAAGCAAGAACATCTGGTTTTTTATCACCATCATTATCTAGATAAGCTTTATCAGCCTTACCATTTTCATCGGTATCAACTAAAAAAATCTCCCATACACCATCTTCATCTTTATCAATTAGTGTACCTTCAACAAATCCATTTTCGTCATCATCAACAAATCCTAAATCTAATTTGCCATTATTGTCTTCGTCAATATACCAGGTATCTATAATGCCATTATTGTTATAATCCTCTGTTTTAGCATTTGGGTAATCTTGTTTAATTACGGCTCCAATAGGATTTATTGTTTTAATATTTGGATTATCTTTAATAAATTTCTTTACATGATCAACAGCAACAGCAAAATTTAAATTTTGCCCTTCTCCTTGCATCAAGGTATTAACACCCACCACTTTACCTTTTCCTGAAAATAAAGGTCCTCCAGAATTTCCTGTACTTATTGGTGTTTGCATTTGAACTACAGTCGCTAAATGCTCTGACTTATCTGCATAAGTCCACTTATAATTTTTTCTTTTCTGACTGACCATTCCCGATGAAAAACTCCAAGGCAAACCTACCGGATGCCCTATAGCATAAACATTATCACCTATATTAATCTCATCATTAGATCCTAGATTAACTGGTTTTATATCTTTTGGTAAACCAATTGCTTTGATTAAAGCTAAATCTTGTCCTTTATTTTCAGCCACTACTGAACCAAAATAATAATTCTTATTTGCGAATACACTTTCTGAGTCAATTGCTCCCTCTTCAGGTAACGTCCAAATAAACATTTTTTTTGTTTTGTTTGTTACGTGCCAATTTGAAAGAATTAAACCAGAGGAGTCTACTAAGAACCCTGTACCAATTACTTCTGCTTTTTCATTGTAAAGAAAAAAAACACTTTTTGCATAGTCTTTAAAAATTTTGCTTGGAGATTCTCCAGCTTTTGCACTTCTAAATTTAATTTGTTTTCTTTTTTGTAATTTCTTATCATTTTTAAGTGCAAATGCTTTAGCAGCTTTATAAGTTAATTTTAATTCAAGAGCTTTATCAATTTTTAGTAAATCTGGACTTATATTTATTTGTATAGGTTTTAATTCTTGACTGTTGCCACTTCCTCTAAATTTTAATTTTTGCTCTTCAGCAAATACTATATTTACAAAGACTGTAAAAATTATTGAAAGGTATAATGATAGAATTTTCATTAAAATTACTCTATGATATTTTCAATAAAAGATAAATAAGCTCATTAAACTAAACTTATTTTTAAGAACTCGGTAATAACTCGGTAATAAAGAGATAAAACAAAGATTAAGTAAGATGACACCAGAAAACTCAAGTAAACTGTGGAAAATGATTCAGGAAGCTGGTGATTATTTACTGGGTTAGTCCAACAACTTGGATGACCTTGAATGACCTTGGTTGACACTAGTTATGCGGACCATTTACAATTTATAAAAAATAAAGCACATAGTGATTCACTAAA
>Ga0209816_1003526_pt1 | contig 10713 bp, 12 predicted proteins | sample CoawatmetaG01DNA_FD_187509 | JGI IMG/M metagenome (GOLD analysis project Ga0209816, IMG submission 187509) | Marine microbial communities from the West Antarctic Peninsula - Coastal water metaG017-DNA (SPAdes) (version 2) | ecosystem: Environmental > Aquatic > Marine > Coastal ... | reverse complement strand
GGCCAAAAAGTTAAAAGTTGTCAATCAGTAATAGCTGAATTAAGCTAACCTTTAACAAAAACTGATAGCTCATTCAAAGCTTTCTCATAAACGTCACGCTTAAAATCAATGACTTGCTCCAATGGAGACCAAAAGTCATCCCATCGCCAAGAATCAAATTCCGGCTTTTCAGATTTTGTGAGAGAAATATCAGAATCTTTACCAATAAATTTCAATAAAAACCATATTTGTTTTTGTCCTTTATAGCGAGCGGAGCCATCACGCCTCAGCCATTGTCTTGGAACGTCATATCTTAGCCAATTTTTTGTTTGCCCAATAATTTCTACATGATCTGGGCTTAAGCCAACCTCCTCCATTAACTCCCGAAACATTGCTTCTTCTAGGTTTTCTCCCTCATTTATTCCGCCCTGGGGAAACTGCCAGGCATCCTCAGCAACTCTTTTCGCCCATAGAACTTTGTTATTGTTATTTAAAATTACAATACCAACATTGGGCCTATAGCCTTCTTTATCAATCATAATGTTATCCTTAATATATGCTCTATTTTTCCATAAATAAAAATTTATTAAAAGCTTGATTTTATGATTAATCATAATAAAAAATTTATTCTAATTATATTAATAAGCTTTCTCTTATCATTAATTTATTTCTACAGTAATCTCTACAAAGAAAATCCAAAAGCTTATATAACTAATCAAGGCGATAATAATGTTTCTGTAGTTGACCTTGTTACGCTTGAGGTAATAAAAACAATAAAAGTTGGTATTGCTCCACTTGGTATTACAATTTTAAATAAAAAAAATCTTGGATTCATAGGTAACGTAGGAACTGATGATATTTCTGTAATTGATACACGTACAGATCAGATTATTAAAACAATTAAATTAAATACAGCCCCATTAAGCCTGACTTCAAACCCTGACGAATCTGAGGTTTATGTAACTGACTGGTTTAAAAATAATATTTTAATTATATCGGTTGATGAGATGAAGGTAATTGATTCTATTGAGGTTGGAAAAACCCCATCAGGAATTGCTTTCAATGAAAAATATAGCTATTTAATAATTACAAATAGAGATTCTAATACGGTTGAGATATACAAAAATAATAAGTTAATCAAGAGTATAAATACAGGAAAGCATCCATTTGGGGTTCACACTAAAGGGCAATATGCTTATACCGCAAATGTGTACGATGATTCAATAACAATTATCAATCTAGAAGATTGGACTACTAAAATAATTAAAGTTGGTGCGCATCCTTACAATGTATTAATTCATAAGAATCTAGGCTTTGTAACAAATACTATTGATGACTCATTAAGCATTATTGACCTAAAAATTGGTAAAGAAATAAAGCAAATATACACTGGTGAAACTCCTGAAAATTTAGATGTACATCGAAAATTAAATTTACTTGTAGTTACAAATTGGGGAAGTGATTCAATTTCTGTTTACTCTCTTAAGAATTTAAAGCTAATAAAAGAAGTAAAAACAGGGGCACAAAGCCGATCTTTTGGTGAATTTATACTACAGTAATGTTTTTATAGTAATATGTTCAATTGATTTTAATTAATGAAGGATCTATAAGATGAGAAAATTTATTTTAGCTCTAACAGCACTAGTGTTTTCCATGTCGGTTTTTGCTCATGGGCCAACGCCTCAAAAAGTTCAGGAATCAATCACTGTAAATATTGCGCCTGCTAAAGCATGGTCAGTTGTAAAGAATTTCACGGACTTTAACAAGATTATGAAAACAAGGTCTTTTGATGACGAGATTATGAAAATAAAATATGAGATGTTAAAAAAAGATGGTCCTTTTTCTGATTATAACGCTTATATTATTGTCAAAAAAGGTGCCAATGATAATGAATCAGTTATTCAATGGACTGCAAGATTTTATAGAACTTATAAACTAAATCCTCCAATTCCCGAAGGGCAAGACGATGCAACTGCCGTTGCAGCTGTTAAAAAAATAGTTGAGCCAGGTCTTGCTAGTCTAAAAAAAGCTCTACAATCGAAATAATTTATTAACTCTTTAAAGGCGGATTATTAAATCCGCTTTTTTTATGATTACAATTAATCCACAAAAAAATCCTAAAGCATTAGTGGTCTGGCTTCATGGTCTTGGAGCAGATGAAAATGACTTTGTGCCATTTGTAAAAAGTCTAGAGCTAAATAATACTGAATTTATTCTACCTAATGCCCCCTTAAGACCAATAACTATGAACCAAGGTCTTTCGATGAGAGGTTGGTACGACATCAAAGGCACACACAAATCTCTTAATTTTTCTTATCAGGATGAGATTGGCTTAATAAAATCTAAAGATTTTATTGCATCCATAATAAAAAAAAGATGTAGTCAAACAAGAAGTATTCCAAAAGTTTTTATTGGTGGATTTTCTCAGGGAGCTGCATTATCATTATTTACTGGTCTTTCATCAAAACAAGATATTAGTGGAATTATCTCTCTATCTGGATACCTTCCAAAAAATATAAATCAATTAGGCCCAAAAGAGACACCAATAATTGCAATTCATGGTGAGGGTGATGATATCATTAGTATTGATATAGCTAAAAAAAGCTATAAAGACATTCAGGAGTCAAAAGATTTCTTTTTTAAATCCTACAATATGGCTCATGAAGTAATCTATGAAGAGATTGCAGATGTTAAAAATTTTTTAATTAAGAATATGTGATTATGGCTAAAGAAAATATAAGTATAGAAAAAATATTAAAAGAATTAGAATCTATAGTTGTAAAGATGGAAGATGACAGTTTAAATCTGGAAGACTCATTAGAGTCCTACGAAAAAGGGATAGCTCTTGTTAAATCAGGCCATGAATCACTAAAGAAAATTGAGCAGCGAGTTAAAATTCTTTCTCAAAAAAATGAATTAGAAGATTTTAAAATTGATGACTGAGGATTTTAGGTTTTGGATCGACGAGCATCAGAAAAGAGTTGAACATTTCATGATGGGCATTTTAGAGGAAGAATCATCTAATTCATTAATTCATGAAGCATGTAGTCATGGCTCTCTAAATGGTGGGAAGAGATTTCGAGCATTGCTTTGTTATGCCATTGGTGAGATTTCGCAAACCAACAAATTAACTCTTGACCATATTGCTTCTTCTATAGAGTTTATTCACGCTTATTCTCTAATTCATGACGATCTTCCGGCAATGGATAACGACGATTTAAGGCGAGGAAAACCAACATGTCATATAAAATTTGATGAAGCTCATGCTATTCTTGCTGGTGACGGCCTTCAATCTTTAGCATTCAAAATACTATCTTCAGTTACATTCTTAATTAATGACCAAAAAAAAATAAAAATAATTCACTTACTATCCGATGCAATTGGAATTAACGGTATGGTAAAAGGTCAATCTCAAGATATTAAAGCTACATTAAAAGTTGTCAAAATAAAAGAATTAGAGAAATTACAGGAATTAAAAACAGGGCTATTATTTAATGTTAGTGGTTCTGCGACTTATTTAGCCGCAAAAAACCCTAATGAAGAAACTAAGATAAAAATTACCAAGCTATGCTTATTACTAGGGAAAATTTACCAGATAACAGATGATATTCTAGATTATGAGTCGAATGATAAAATTTTGGGTAAAACGAGCGGTAAAGATAAAAAAGATAATAAACTAACCTACGTTTCACTAGTAGGTATTGATGAAGCAAAAAAAATTAATAGTAATTACTTTAATGAAATCAAATTGTTAATAAACTTAATTCCTGGAAACACTATATTTTTAACAAAATTAATTGAAAAAATTTATCAAAGAAGTCATTAAATGAGTTATCTAGAAAAAATAAATACGCCGTCAGACATTAAAAATCTTTCTAGAAGTGAGTTGAAGTTATTAGCCAAAGAACTTCGCTCTTTTATAATCAATAGCGTATCAAAAACTGGCGGGCATTTGTCATCAAACCTTGGTGTAATCGAGCTTACTATTGCCCTACATTATGTATATGACTGCCCAAATGACCAAATTGTATGGGATGTTGGCCATCAAACATATGCACATAAAATTTTAACTGGAAGAAGAGATGAAATGCATACTCTCAGACAGAAAGATGGCATCTCTGGCTTTCCAAGAAGATCTGAAAGTAACTTTGATAGTTTTGGCACAGGGCATTCAAGTACATCAATATCTGCCGCATTAGGAATATCAGAAGCTTTTAAAATAAATAAATCTCAATCTAGAGCAATCGCCGTTATTGGTGATGGAGCAATGACAGCAGGAATGGCTTTTGAAGGTCTAAACAATGCAGGCAACACCGAAAATGACATACTTGTAATATTAAATGACAATGATATGTCTATTTCAAACAATGTGGGAGCACTTAATAACTACCTTGCAAAACTTCTCTCAGGAAAGCTATATGGAGGAATAAAGCGCTCAGGAAGGGCTGTATTTTCTAAGGTTCCGCCTATGCTTGAATTAGCCAGAAAGACTGAAGAGCATGTTAAAGGAATGGTGATACCTGGTACTTTATTTGAAGAATTTGGATTTAACTATATTGGGCCTATTGATGGTCATGATTTAGACACATTAATAGATACCCTTACTAATATAAAGTCCTTGAAGGGGCCTCAATTCTTTCATGTAGCAACTAAAAAAGGTTATGGATATAAGCCAGCTGAAAGCAACCCAAATAAATTCCATGGTGTAAGTAAATTTAATGCTCAAGATGGAAAAACCGACATAAAAAAAGGGTTTAAAACTTTTACTGATATTTTTTCTGAATGGATTATGGATGCTGCAAAAAAAGACCCGAAACTTTGTGCGATTACTCCTGCAATGTCAGACGGATCAGGGTTAAACAAATTTTCAAAGAAATATCCAAGAAGATTTTTTGATGTCGGAATTGCTGAGCAACATGCTCTAACTTTTGCTGCTGGACTTGCATGTCAAAACTTAAAGCCAGTTGTTGCAATATATTCGACATTTTTGCAAAGAGCATATGACCAATTAATTCATGATATTGCACTACAAAATATTTCTATGTTATTTGCAGTTGATCGGGCAGGAATTGTAGGGGCTGACGGTGCAACTCATTCAGGAAATTTTGATATTTCATACTTAAGGTGCATTCCAAATATCATAATAATGACTCCAAGTGATGAAAATGAATGCTACCAAATGCTTAAAACAGGATTTCAATATAATGGAATATGTGTAGTCAGATTCCCAAGAGGTCATGGTAATCAGGCACAAATTGATAAAAAATTAAACTTATTAACTATTGGTAAGTCAAAAAAAAACAGAAACGGTAAAAAAGTTGCAATTCTTGCTTTTGGGCCACTACTCCATACTGCTCATGAAGTAGCTGAGGTTTTAAATGCAACTCTTATAGATATGAAGTTTGTGAAACCAATTGACGAGAGAATGATTAAAAATTGTGCAAGAAATCATGATCTTATCGTAACAATTGAGGATAATTCAATCTTAGGTGGAGCAGGCTCAGCAGTTTTAGAAGTTATAAGTAAGAATAACTTGGAATGCAAAACTCTTTGTTTAGGTATACCAGATAATTTTGTTGAGCATGGAACACAAGAAGAAATTTATAAGCTATGTGGGTTAGATAAAAATAGTATCGTTAAGAAAATTGTTAAACAATTGTAGTAATGATAAAATTCTCTTTTAATATAATTAATCAATAATGAATAAAATAATCTCAAACGAATTAATCGAAGACGTTCAGAATACTCCTGACAATAGACATCTAGATATTGATAAGGTTGGCATTAAAGCAATTAAACACCCTATTGTTGTCAAAGATAGAACTGGAGTAATACAACACACTAATGCGACTTTCAGCATGTATGTTCATTTGCCACATAATTTTAAAGGCACGCATATGTCAAGATTTGTTGAAATTCTTAATGAAAACCAAAAAGAAATTTCAGTCGCATCTTTTGAGGATATTTTAAAAGAAATGTTGGAAAGATTAGAATCTAAATCAGGCTACCTGGAAATGCAATTTACATATTTTGTTAATAAGAAAGCACCTGTTAGCGGTGTTGAGAGCTTAATGGATTATGAGGTAAGTTTTATTGGTGAGATGGTAAATGGTAAAATAATTAACACAACCAAGGTTATTATTCCTGTTACAAGCCTTTGTCCATGCTCGAAGAAAATATCAAAGTACGGAGCTCATAATCAAAGAGCCCACGTCACACTTACCCTTGAAACAAATGACTTTATTTGGGTTGAAGATATAATTGAGGCAGTTGAGAAACAAGCATCATGTGAGCTATATGGAATACTTAAAAGACCTGACGAAAAATACGTAACGGAAAAAGCATATGAAAATCCAAAATTTGTTGAAGATATCGTCAGAGATATCGCTGCCGACCTTAAAGCAAATGCAAAAGTGAATAAATATATAATCGAGTCAGAAAATTTTGAATCTATCCATAATCATTCAGCTTATGCACTAATAAAAGGTAGTAATATCTAATTATAAATATTTTTTGTTACTGCTTTACGGGTATTTTTTAAGCCAAAAAATATTATTATAAAACCAATTAGTGGAAGTATTGAAGAAAACATAAAAGTGCTAGCTGCACCATATTGATCAATCATAAGTCCGCCTCCCAACCCCCCAATTGCTCCACCCAGTCCATAGGTAATACTATTATAAATAGATTGTCCTCTTGAGTGATGCTCTCCATTAAAATGAACAGAAACTAACTCAACCGATGCTACATGAAAGCTACCAAAAGTTGCTGCATGTAGAATTTGAGCAAGAATTAAAACCCATAAAATATCAACGCAATATCCAATAAGAAAAAATCTTATAACAGCTAAAAATAAACTTACCAGCAATACTTCTTTAAAATTAAATTTTCTTAAGATTTTAGGCATCAAAATAAATATAAAAATTTCAAATATAACGCCAATTGACCATAAAATACCAATTAAAGAGCTCGAATAGTTTTGCTCTTTAAGAAAAATTGAATAAAAGTTATATAAAAGCCCATGAGAGGAAACCATTAATGCGCAACCTGTAAGCAATGCAATTACCTCTGGTTTTTTTAAAACCTTCCAGATTGACCTTTTTGTATTCCCAATTAATTCAAATTTTTTATCTGGAATAGAGAAAGAAAGAAATAATATTATCAATTGGGTAAATAAAAGTGCCCAAACAAGAATGGAAACACTATATATATCAATTAAAATACCAAGAAAAAATGAAGCAACAATAAATCCAACAGATCCCCATAAGCGAATATTGCTATAGCTAGCATTTGTTGAGGCTACGTGAGATAGCGTTAAAGATTCGGCCAAAGGTATGGTTGAGCTAGTAAACAAACTCATCGACATCATCACTAAAAATATTAGAAAGAAGCTATCAGCCCAGAAAATTCCTATATACCCCAAGCAACCGATAAACGAGGATAATCTTATCCATCTTGCCCTTTTATTAGTATAGTCAGCAAGCCACCCCCAGAAATTAGGTGCAAAAATCCGACTTATCTGAAATAAAGAAAGTAGTATTCCAATCTGAAATGCTGAAAAACTTTTCGATTGTAAATAAAGCCCCCAATAAGGGACGAATAAACCTACAAAAAAATAATAAAAAAAATAGAAACGCGATAGTCGCCAATAAAATGAATGGATCAACTTGAAAATGGATTTATTCTTTTAACATCCATATTTTGTGCTCTATCACGAAGAACATGATCAATCAGAACCAATGCAAGCATTGCCTCAGTAATTGGAACTGCTCGGATTGCAACACAAGGGTCATGACGACCAGTAGTTTTCATTTGGACTGTCTTACCATTGAGGTTAATTGAGCTTCTATCTTGCGGAATACTTGATGTTGGCTTAAATGCCACATTTACTTCAATATCTTGTCCGGTAGAAATACCGCCTAAAATACCGCCAGCATTATTTGACTTAAACCCATCACTTGTCATCTCGTCACTATGTTCAGTTCCATTTTGGGATATGCTAGAAAACCCAGACCCAACTTCTACACCTTTAGTAGCATTAATACTCATCATTGCTGAAGCAATATCAGCATCTAATCTAGAAAAAATTGGTTCGCCTAAACCAGTTGGAACATTAGTTGCACATACAAATATCTTTGCTCCAACTGAATTTTTATCTGCTCTTACATTGGATAAATAGTCTTCTAATTCTTTTAAGATTGATTTGTTAGCAACAAAAAAAGAATTTTTATTTACATGTTTCCACCCATCAAAGGGTATATTTTTCTCTCCCAATTGGGTTAAGCAAGCTTTAATTTCAACGTTATATTTTTCTTTTAGCCATTTCTTAGCGATAGCTCCAGCAGCAACACGAACAGCAGTTTCTCTTGCACTCGACCTGCCACCACCACGATAATCTCTGATGCCATACTTTTGAAGATAAGTAAGGTCTGCATGGCCAGGACGGAATGTTTCTTTAATCTTGGAGTAATCTTGGCTTCTTTGATCATTATTTCTGATAATAAAGCCAATTGGGGCACCAGTAGTTTTTCCCTCAAAAATACCTGAAAGAATTTCAACCTCATCACTTTCTTTTCTTTGGGTTACAAATTTTGATGTTCCTGGTTTACGACGGTCTAGATCAATTTGTAAGTCTGACTCATTTAGCTTCATACCTGGTGGGCAACCATCTACAACCCCACCAATGGCAGAGCCATGAGACTCACCAAATGAAGTTAAAGTAAATAATTTACCGAATGTATTTCCAGACATAAAAGCCTTAGTTATGTATTTTGAATTAAATTATATCACTGCAAGGCAAAAAAACCTTTAAGACTCTATAACTAAAAACTCACCTGGTAATAGTTTATGAACTTTATAGTCGCCAATTTCAACTCTAATTAACCTTAGAGTTGGATGTGAAATAGCAGCTGTCATTTTTCTAACCTGTCTATTTTTTCCTTCTGAAATTTTAATTTCTATCCATTCAGTTGGTATAAGTTTCCTTTTCCTTATCGGTGGATCTCTTTCCCATACATTAGGATTAATAATTCTTTTAACTAAAGCAGGTTTGGTAAAGTAATCCTTAATTTTTAACCCTGCTCGTAATGCTTCCAATGCATCGTCACTGGGGTTATTTTCAACCTGAGCCCAATAAGTTTTGTACAGATTATTTTTTGGATTAGATATTTTATTCTGTAAAACACCATTGTCAGTTAAAATAAGCAATCCCTCACTGTCTGAATCAAGTCGGCCAGCAGGGTAAACATTTTTATATGGGATAAAATCTTTTAGTGATGCATAAGTTTTATGCTCTGAAAACTGACTTATTACCCCGTAAGGTTTATTAAATAAAATAATCATTAATTAAGATAAAGTGAGAAAAAAATTTATGTTTAGCAAAATAAAAATTCCAGAAAAAGGTGAGGCAATAAGGATAGACTCTAATTTAAAATTAGATGTTCCAAATCACCCAATCATACCATTTATAACTGGTGACGGAATTGGGATTGATATTACACCCTCAATGCGTAAAGTGATTGATCATGTAATTAAGAGTGCATACGGAGAAACTAAAAAAATTGAATGGATGGAAGTTTTTGCAGGTGAAAAAGCAACAAATATATACGGTAAAGATGTTTGGCTTCCCGATGAAACTATTGATGCTTTAACAAAATATATTATTTCAATTAAAGGTCCTTTAGCAACTCCTGTTGGCGGGGGTATAAGGTCTTTGAATGTTGCCCTGCGACAAAAACTTGATCTTTATGTATGCCTTAGGCCAATAAACTATTTTATTGGGGTTCCGAGTCCGTTAAAAAATCCAGAAAAAACAAATATGGTTATTTTTAGAGAAAATACTGAGGACATATATGCAGGCATTGAATGGGAAGCTATGTCAAAAGAGGTTAATCAATTACTTTCTAAATTAGATGAGTTTGGTGTTAAAGATAAAGTCCGTTTTCCAGATTCCTGCGCTCTAGGAATAAAAGCAGTTTCCAAAGAGGGTAGCCAAAGACTCATTAAAAGAGCAATAGAATATGCTATTACTCACAATAAGAAGTCTGTTACTTTGGTACATAAGGGAAATATAATGAAATACACCGAAGGTGGATTTAAGAAATGGGGTTATGAGCTAGCAAAAAAAGAATTTGGTGCGAAAGAGGTCAATGCTGGGGAATACCGCTTAAAGAATGGATTAGTTATTAAAGATTGTATCGCGGATGCATTTCTTCAAGAAATTTTATTAAAACCTGAAGAGCATGATGTAGTAGCAACATTAAATCTTAATGGAGATTATATTTCTGATGCATTAGCTGCACAAGTTGGTGGAATAGGAATCTCACCAGGAGCAAATTTATCTAATTCAACTGCTATATTTGAAGCTACCCATGGGACGGCCCCAACGATTGCTGGCAAGAATATTGCTAACCCTAGCTCTTTAATTCTTTCAGCGCAAATGATGTTAGAACATATGAACTGGATTGAAGCAGCAGATATACTAAACATCTCTTTTCGTAAAACATTAGAAAAAAGACAAATGACCGCTGACTTTGCTTCACAAATCAAAGACTGTAAAGCATTATCAACAAAAGAATTTGCAATTGCATTAATTGCAAATATAAAAAAAGGTTCCTAGGAACCTTTTAATTTAAGCTTTTTGGATATTTGAAGCCTGCTTACCTTTAGGACCATCAGTTACTTCGAAAGACACTCTGTCTCCTTCTTTTAAACTTTTGTATCCCTCTTCTACTA
>Ga0209816_1003519_pt1 | contig 10723 bp, 17 predicted proteins | sample CoawatmetaG01DNA_FD_187509 | JGI IMG/M metagenome (GOLD analysis project Ga0209816, IMG submission 187509) | Marine microbial communities from the West Antarctic Peninsula - Coastal water metaG017-DNA (SPAdes) (version 2) | ecosystem: Environmental > Aquatic > Marine > Coastal ... | reverse complement strand
AAACTACATAAAGCCATTGGTGAAATGGGACAAGCATTGGAAGAAAACGGAGCATCACCGGCAGGACCACCAGGACCGTCTAAGCCACCAGGCCAAGCATTATACGAATCAGGCATTTATTATTTTGCTGATGGCTTTACACAAGAATCAACAAAACCTGTTGTTAACTGGATTATTGAAAAGAACATATTACCAGATAGCGAACGACCTAAAGAACTTACACTTATTATTAATAGCCCAGGTGGTAGCGTACATGCTGCATTTGCTCTTATTGATGTAATGAAAGGTTCGGCATTACCTATTAAAACTGTAGGCTTAGGAATGATTGCGTCATGCGGATTACTAACGTTTATGGCAGGTACAAAAGGTAAAAGAGTATTAACAAGAAATACAAGTATTTTATCACACCAATACAGTTGGGGTTCAGGTGGTAAAGAGCACGAATTATTTGCACGTGTTAAAGAGTTTGAACTATCAACAGAACGTATGCTAGAACATTATAAAAGATGTACTGGTATGTCCGAGAAGAAAATTAGAGAATTATTATTACCAGCAGAAGATGTATGGCTTAGTGCCGAAGAAGCTGTTAAACACGGCATCGCAGATGCTGTCGTAGACACTTATTAGTATATTTAACTATTGACAAATCATGCGTTATATAGTATTATATACTAATAACTTGAATATGAATCGGAGACTTAATGAAGATGAAAATTATAGCCGGAAATAGTAATCTTAAAATGGCACAATTAGTAGCAGATCATTGCTACACTACACTAGTACCGGCAGAAATTAAATCATTCGCAGATGGCGAAAGCAGTGTAGAATTTTTAGAAAACATTCGTGGTGAAGATGTCTTTATTATACAATCAACAAGTACACCAGTTAATGATAATCTAATGGAACTTTTGATTATGATTGATGCCGCAAGACGTAGCAGTGCTACACGTATTACAGCAGTCATTCCTTATTTCGGTTATGCAAGACAAGATAGAAAAAGTGCCAGTCGTACGCCAATTACTGCAAAGTTAGTAGCAAATCTAATTACAAAAGCAGGTGCAGATAGAATTCTTACTATGGATTTACATGCAGGCCAGATACAGGGCTTCTTTGATCTTCCTGTAGATGATTTAACAAGTCGTATATCATTTGCTAAAGATATCAGAAAGCAGTTCTATAAAGAAGGCAGTGATGTAACTAAAGTTGAAACTGTTTTTGTTAGTCCTGATGCAGGTGGTACTATGAGAGCCCGTAAATTCGCAGAAATGTTCGGTGGAGATATTGCTATTGTTGACAAACGTAGACCTAAAGCAGGAAAAAGTGAAGTAATGAATATTATCGGTGATGTGAAAGATTGCCATGCAATAATAGTTGATGATATAGTTGACAGTGGTGGAACATTATGTAATGCCGCAAAAGCAATCATTGAGGCTGGTGCATTAAGTGTACGAGCATATATTACACATGGGGTTTTAACAGGCGAAGCATGTCACAAAGTAGAAAATAGTGTATTAGAAGAACTTGTAATTACTGACAGTATTGATTTTAGATGTCCTAATGATTGTAAGAAAACACGTACAGTATCAGTAGCAACAATGTTCGGCGAAGCCATTAGGCGAGTATCAAATGAAGAAAGTGTAAGCAGTTTGTTTACACAGAAAGTATAAGGATAAAAATATGGAATTGTTATTTCAAGTTATATGTGTAGTAAGTATAATGCTAGTATGGTTTATAATTGTAATAGTTACTGCTAAGAAGACTGTAGGCAAAGATGCTAAAACGTGGCAGATATTTACGTTTTTGTTTTTTGCAGGTCCTATTGGTTGGGCAGTAGTGGCAATTATGGGCATGATGGAACTTATAGAAAAAGCATTTCCCGACTTATTTAAAGGAAAACTAAAATGATTAAAAACGGTGAAACAGTAGAATTTTTAAAGGAAAATCGTAAAGCAGTAATAGTAGAAGAAACACATTACGTTGTAAAAATGTATGTAGGTGATGAACTAGCAGAAGAAAGACATATGTATGGTAAAAGCAAACGCTATGCAGAAGATTGTGCTGAAAATTGGGAAAACGGAGTAATATGAGTACCGACTTGTATATTGACTGGGCAGAGTACAATACAAAAATAGAAGATTTAGCATTTAAGATTCACAAAGACGGTTATAAATTTAACCAAATCGTGTGTATAGCAAAAGGTGGACTAAGAGTAGGTGATATACTTGCTCGTATTTTTGATGTACCGTTTGCAGTGATGTCTGTTGAATCGTATCACGGTGATGGAGTTAAAGACAATCAAGGACAAATTGTATTTGGAAACTCATTAGCAAAGACAACTCCTAATTTAGGAAACAAAGTTTTATTAGTTGACGACTTAGCAGATTCAGGATTAACACTTGAGAAATGTGTAAAATGGCTAGAGCATTACGAAGGGTTCTTTATTGAAGAACTTCGTACAGCTACAATATGGGTAAAAGGGTGCTCTCAATATACACCTAGTTATTATGTAGATTATTTAGAAGATAGCCCATGGATACATCAACCTTTTGAGAAATATGAAACAATGAACATTAATGAATATCACGCTAAGGAAGAATAAATGAAAGAATTATGGGTAGAAAAATATAGACCAACTAGTGTTGGAGAATACGTCTTTAGAGATGAAGAACAACGCAAACAAGTACAAAGTTGGATAGACGAAGGTGGAATTCCGCATTTACTTTTTAGCGGAACACCAGGCACTGGTAAAACTTCATTGGCTAAAGTACTTATTGCTGAACTTAAAGTAGAAGATGCAGATGTACTGTACATTAATGCTAGTCGTGATAACGGTGTTGAAATGATTCGTAAAAGAATTAGTGCATTTAGTGAAACTATGCCATGGGGCGAGTTTAAAGTTATTCTACTTGACGAGGCTGATCATATCAGTCCAGAAGGCCAGGCGGCATTGCGTGGAGTAATGGAACTATATCATGCTAGTGTACGATTTATCCTGACATGCAATTATCCAAATATGATTATTCCAGCATTGCACAGTAGATGTCAAGGCTTTCATATTGAACAGTTAGACCAAACTGATTTTACTGTTAGAGTAGGTGAAATTTTAGCAGAAAATAATGTAAAGTTTGATATTGAAACATTAGACGCAATGGTTCGTGCTAATTATCCTGACTTACGTAAAACTATTAATATGGTACAAATGGGTGTTGTTGATAGTAGTCTTACTTTACCTGAAGAAGGTGGAAGTACAGCAGAATGGCGTGTTAAAATGGTAGAATTATTCAAAGCAGGCAAGATACAAGATGCACGTAAACTTATTGTTGGTAGTGCAAGAGCAGATGAATACAATGAAATCTTTACATGGTTGTATAGAAACTTAGATCTGTATACTAAAGATGATTTTCAATATGATAGTTGTGTATTAGCAATTAGAGAGGGTATGATTAAGCATACTCAAGTAGCAGATCCAGAGATTAATCTAAGTGCTACTATGGTAGAAATTGCAAGAACACTAAATGGAAATACCTAATCTTTTACTTAACGTAAACTACAAAGAAGCATGTGGACAATCAAGTGTGTTACAACACTTACTCACTTATTCCTATAGCACAGGAATACTACCTCAACAACTTGATAGTATAGCTGAACCTAGAACTTTTATTTGGAAAAACGAAGAAAGAATTGTAGGTTTGCCAGGACTACATCCTGATTTTGTTAATCTTACAAAAGAAGAAAATTACTTAGAACTATTAAAAGAATGCTTAGATGGTTGTGTAGATATAGAGCATACTCCTATATTGAATAGTGATTTTAATTTTTGTTTACCTGCTAGTGTTAATCCTGGTAATATAATGGAACAACATCCTGAGCAATGTATGTATTTTGCACAACAAACAGGACCATTATACACATATGATTATAATCTTAGGTTTAAAAGAGATAATACAATAATTGTTAATGAAAGCAATTTAAGAAAGTTATGTTTTTATTATGATTTACCCATTACAACATACAACGATTTTCTACATCAAATAGGTGAGAAAATTTCCCCCCAGAAGTCTATTCAGGCTTCTAACTTTATCAATGACAAACCTATTGCATTAGTTAATATAGCAATAGAGCATGGTCTTGATTATACAATAGAAGAAGGTGTCAACCTTTTCATCAAAGATTTCATTACAGTAGAGAATACTAATGATTATTCTGAGATGAATAATGTCATAATATTTGATATTTCGCAGTTAACTGATAATTTAAGTCATGGTGCTGATTACCATAAATATATATGTAACAGCTTAAAAATCTCAGAGAACCTCGATTTGTTCGAAGAGTTCCATAATATATTTGTTAAAGCTGATACAGAAGATAGATTGAAGATAATTACTAGAAGCGAGTTTTTAACGAATATATTGTGTAATGAAAACGATACGAATTGATAAAAGTTTAAAATATTTTGGGAAACAAATATCTTATAAAGTTTCAGGCACTGTAGAACAAGTTCAACAACTAGTAAAAGAATATCAGCCTAAAAAGGTAATATTTACTGAAACAAGTAGATATAAAGACTTTAGTATGTGTACAACCCCAAGTGCATTTGTTCAGGTTTATTTATTGTTCAATGAAGAACAGGCAATGCTTTTTCGTTTATCTAAGCTAAATTAAGATAAATATTAGTAAGTAATTGAAGAGAGAACGTGAAATGAATAAGAGATTTTTAGTTTGGTGGTTAGTTGTTGTAATGCAATTAGTTGGACTTGGAGTAGCGGTGTACTACGGTGCTATTCCGTTCCTCATGGAACACGACGCAACTAAGTTGAGTTTTGTTATAATTATAATGTGGCTATTTTCAACAGTTAGTATTGGCTACAGAAGTTTAAAAGATAGAAACGATTTTGAAACACCATGGTTCTTGGGTGAATCATGTATGACTGTAGGTATGGTAGGAACTGTTATCGGATTTATGCTTATGTTAGGAAGCAGTTTTACAGAAATTGATCCTAGCAATATAGATAGTATGAAACGTGTTATTATTGATATGGCAGCTGGTATGAGTACTGCTCTTTTAACAACACTATGTGGTTTGGTTGCCAGTTTGTTTGTTAAAGTGCAAGTAATTGTACAAGAGCAAGAATATGCCTAAACAGAAAGAAAACTTTTTTGCAGGTAAAACTAGAAGAACAGGATCTAACTTAGCGTTTAACGATCTATTATTTAACGTATTAATTGGCTTTGTTATGCTATTTGTTATAGCATTTCTTCTTATTAATCCTATTGCAAAAAAGGCAGATATTCCAGTTAAAGCAGAATTTGTAATTGTGCTTGAATGGGATGTTGATTCAGCAACTGATTTGGACCTATGGGTACAGTTAGATGAAAAAACTCCAGTTGGATTTAGTAATAGAGAAAATACACCATTACATTTAGATAGAGATGATTTAGGTACAACAAATGACAAAATTGTTATTGACGGTGTTACAAAAATTGTTAAATCAAACAGAGAAACAACAACTATACGAGGCATTATTCCTGGAGACTATTTTGTGGCAGTACATGCCTATTCAAAAAAAGAAACTGTTGTTAATTATACAGTCACAGTAATGAAAGTTAATCCGTTTAGGCAATTATATAGTTTAAAAGGAACAATTAAAGTGAATAGAGCGATACATAGACTACCAGCTTTTACAGTATCAGCTAATGGCAGAGTAAAATCAATATTTAAACATGTTAAGAATGTAGTACCAAGAAGAGATTCAGGGCGAAACCAAAATACTACAAGTATTGGAATGGACGTAAACGGAGAAGGTAACGAATGATAGATTTAACTGATATGGTTTATATTTCAATAGGTTTGCTATTTGGATTAGCGGTACTCACTGTATATGCATTAATACAATTAGGCAGAAGAAACACTATAACATTTTTTCTAATTCCAGTGGCATTAGTGGCTAGTATATATGCAGGCTATACAATGTTCGCATTACAAGGAACTCCTATTAATATGTTACCAAAAGGCGAGGTAGAGGTTCTTTGGGTAGAAGTACAAAAACCAGAAATATACTTTACAGTAAGACATTCAGGCAATACAGAACCTACTTATTATAGTATTCCATACACAGATGAAAATGCTAAAAGGATGAATGAATTAGGTGAGAAAGCAGCCAAAGGCATGAAAGTAGAAGGCGAGTTTTCTGAAGGAGAACAAGATAAAAGCGATTTATCTAAACAAAATATCATCAGTTTTGATGATATTGAAAGATTTAATTTACCTCCTAAAAAAGCACAACTAAGACGTGATGGTGTAGATCAAAGAATTATAACAGCAATACATGGCCAAGAAGATCAGGGAGAAGATGAAGTTACTGATTATGATGAAGAGCACTACTGAGAGTCTGCCGTATTAGACGGTAAAATGAGAGAGTATAGATTTATCAACCCTCGTTACTGGTAATTTAATTTAATACCCCTTGTTTTGCAAGGGTTTTTTTGTGAAGAAAAAGGTTGACAGAACCAAGAAATCTTGCTATAATATAGTATATAAACAATAAAGGAACATACTATGTCATTTACTAAATTTACTACTGCGTTTAAGAAATATGCTACTTCACTAGAGAATGTTAAAGACGGTGATGTTAACTGGAATTTTGTTGATGCTGATTTACATTTAGATGGTTGGGGAGATAAGTTAGGCAACAATTACGTAGGTATGTTTAACAAGTGTGCTGATGATTTTGAGTTGACCCAATCCTTAGATAGGCTAACAATATTAAAGACTGATTTTTTAGGACAATAATATTATGGCATTTAGAACTAAACAACCAAAGGATGAATTAGTAATTGATTTAACTGGTCCTGATGGGAACGCATTTGCCTTAATGGCATATGCTAAAAGATATGGTGCAGAATTAGGTTATAATTATCTTGATATTATAGCAGAAATGTCAGACGCTGGAGATTACGAAAAGTTATTAAAAGTATTTGATAACTACTTTGGTGAATGGATTGTATTGGAACGATAAATGAATTATATTGAAATTACTGGTGGTAAAGCACGACAACGAGACTATGCTCGTTCAATGGTAGAATATTGTATTAATAAGTTAATGCCAAGAATGAAAACTCTTAGCGTCGATGTTAAACTTACCAAATTAAAAGGTGATGCAAATGGATATTGTTTGCGTGATACAATTAGAGATTTTAGTATAGAAGTTGACCATACACAAGGGTTACGTACAATGCTTGAAACTATTGCACACGAAATGGTGCATGTTAAACAGTATGCTCGTAACGAAATGACTGACTGGGTAATCGAAGATAAGTTTTATAAATGGAAAGGCGACTTTGTTCCTGAGAAAACTAATTATTGGGATTTACCTTGGGAAATAGAAGCAAATGGAAAAGAAGTTGGCTTATTTGTACGTTGGGCTCAAGACAATGGTTATGCAAATAAAGCCTGGACACAAATTTAATTCTTTAGTTTTTTAAAAAAATACTCATATTCTGAATACTTAGTTCTAAGCCAATATTCAGTTTTACCTGTACTATAAGTTTTAAAAACCTCATAATAATATCCAAACCATACAATTTTTTTACTAGTCATACGTTTTGGTAACCATGCCCATTTTCTTATACTTTTAGGAAATCCAAGAGCGTGTACTGAAGAAAAATCCCATACCTCACCTCGTCTTTGTGTATTAATAAAATCTTTCCATTCTTTATTCAAATGTTTTGTCACCAGGAAATAATGGCATCTTTGTTCCTGCCTTGCGTTTTGGAATTTTACTATCAGCACTACTAACACATGCACTAGTTGTACATATTTTAGGACCATCAAATAATTTAAATCCTGTTTCAATATTGCCTAATGGTTGATCGTGACAACTATAACTACGCTTTATACTTCCATCAGGTTCTCTTATAATAATAGAACGATATCCACTACTACATTCCCAACCTTCAAAATTGTTAAAGTCAAATGCATTAAAGCGTTCTGCTTGGTCCATATACCAAGGGTCGCCTTTGCTATCTCTAAACTCTACTTGCATGTGCCATGGAACTGCCGCTGTCTGTTTTCTATATTCATCTTCAATATCTATTTGGAATGTTGGTTTAGGTCTTTCTACTAATTTCTTTTGTCGTGCTTTTGCTTCGGTGTATCCACGTTGTGGCATTCCGTTATGTAATGTTTTTCTCATTTCATCAGTATACCCATCAACAACTCTACTTGCTGTTGGATCTGATTGAGGTTTTAATGTGACATTAATTCCTTGTTCATGAAAGAACAATGCATTTTGATAATACTCATCAAATAATGCAGGAACCATAACCATATTAATAGTTACTTGAACATCATGCTCTTGACATAATATAAGTTTATCTGCAAGGTCTTGCATTTTCTCAGGTGTGTCAACGTGTTCAACGTGTAGACTACATGTAATACTAGCACGATGAAACTTAGCCGCATATTCAACATATGTTTTAAACCATTTCATATTGCGACTACAATTTGATGTCATGTGTACACTTGTATAATTTGTATTATGACAATCATCACTTAAATGTTTAAGCATATCTAGATACCCAGGATGGAATGTAGGTTCCCCTCCACTTAAACTAAAGTGGAAACTATTAAATCCACGTTCACGTGCTTGGCGTTTAATCTCATCAATTGTCTTTAAATTAAGTTCTGTTGGTCTGTGATCTTTTCTATCACTTCTAGCATATGGCCAACAATAAGAACACTTGTAGTTACAAAATCTTCCAATTAGCCAACTTACTGTAAACATGTCTCTATATAACATGTTTCGTTGTCCTACACGTACTAAATCTTCATACGGTGTTTTGGTAAAGTCGTATTCGCTCCATTTTAAATCATTATTCATTGTTATCCATCTCCGTTATTGTATTGTTAAACTTAGTAAATGCTTCATATTTCTCTGAATGTTTGTTATTTTTAATACATGATTGTAACCAACTTACAGCACCTTTTAAGTGTATCTCAAACATTTGCCTTCGGCTAATATCACGTCTTTCTGGCGTGTTTAAGCTGTCAAATACGCGATTTAAGCCGTCTATTCCGGTTTGTAGCTGTTCAGGGCTTAGTACGTTAGCGTGTAAGAAATCCGGCCATTGTACACGGCTTGTATGCCAGTGTATCCCTAATTCAAACACGATTGCTTCTGCTGTTTCGCCTAATTCTTGTGCATTCATACCACTAATACAAGTAGTTCCTTTAATAACATCTAAGTTATCTAATTCCTTTTTAACTAACTCAATATTTCTTTTTAACAAGTCCCAATCAGAACCCCTACGTATTGTATGGTTAAGTTCCCTATGACCGTCTATGCTAATAGTGAGTTTAATGCTTTTAAATTTCTTCCATAACTCAATTACACTATGTTTGCCCATTTTCATAATACTTAAATTTGTACTATATTTTAATGTAACATTTTCTGGATGAGGTATACTGTCTAATACACGATAATGTATTGGATCCATAAGTGGCTCACCACCTGCAAATTCAAGTTCATCGATGTGTTCCATAAGTTCTACCAAGTGTCCTACAAAATTCTCATCTTTTTCATATAAATTCATTACACGAGTTTTACGAAGGTCATTCCCTTCAACTATTTCTTCAATATAGTTTTGATCGCCATCGCTGTAAAATTGTTTTACTTTATCCCAATCTTGCATCCATTTTGAACTATCCTTTGGCCAACACATACGACATTTAAAGTTACATACATTACTTAGTTTTAATTCTATTAATGGAATTTTAAATTCAACTTCTCTGTACTTTAAATAATGTTCTATGTTTTCTCTATAAACCTCATTGTCCATAAGATCAGTAAGTCTGTTTAAACGTAGGCTAACAATATCGTTATTTTCCATCTTCCAACAATTCTTACATTGTGTGTTTTTATTACCTAGTATTAGATCATCGCGTATGTTGTTCATATACTCACTGTGCCAATAGTCTTTTAAATTAAAATCAGGATCGGTAACATATGGGTTTCTATCATTTTGAGGTGGTTGTGCTCTACAACATAATTTTACCTCGCCATGTGGCATAGTACTAATATGAACAAATGGTAATGGACAAAATGTACTCTTATCCACTGGTAGGCCTTTTAATTTGTTAACTGCATGATCGTAAAATGCTTTATAATTATTATTCATTTCCTATCCTTAGTCTATGTACATGCTCTGGCAATGCTTTTGATAATTGTACATCTGCAGAACAAATACATCTTGGCTTGTTACATATAATAGTTTCTTTAGGCATTTCAAATCCATCATATATGTTTCCTAGTTTGCCGCCTACTTTGCATATTGCCCTATATACATCACCTGTATTGCTTATAGTAATATTTTGTACACCTGCCCAACATTCCCATCCACGGAAATCATTTTCATCACGTGCCATAACACTGTTTACGTTATCTTCTTCGCTTGTACCATCTTCATAATGTACAATAATATTTTTAAAATTACTCATCAAGTTCCTCCACTGGGTTCCAATGTGGCTTTAATATTTGATACCATTCTGGGTATATAGTTTTAAAGTTTTCTTTACGTATTTTATCCAGATCGGTTTGCACATCTGCAAACAACCATTTACCTGCTTCAAGCTCTCGAGACATCATGTATTTCATAGCTTTTGTTATCCATGGTGTAGTATTGCCTTTGTACTTATCCAGTATAATACGTTTTACATCACTTGGTA